>LWDU01042162.1_pt2 | contig 85593 bp, 87 predicted proteins | sample 727161 | NCBI WGS metagenome assembly LWDU01 (sample SAMN04566230, study PRJNA314399) | hydrothermal vent metagenome | isolation source: deep sea hydrothermal plume seawater | place: Mexico: Gulf of California, Guaymas Basin | collected 2004-07-11
TTTTCACGATATAGGCCATCCACATACAATCAAGCATAGTCCATAGAATGTCGAGTTTAAATTGTAATATACCGAGCATGCGTTCCTGCTCTGCACGTGTCTTGTAATAGTCCAGCGTAATATCCAGGCCATGTTGAACATCACGTCTCGCTTCCGTTAAACGTTTACGGAAATAGCGATAACCTTTTTCGTCAATCCAGGGATAAATCTCTGGCCAGTTATCTAGACGCTTTTGATGAATTTTAGGGGCAAACAATTCGGTAAGTGAAGAGCTAGCTGCTTCTTCCCATGGTGCGCGTCGAGCAAAATTTAGATAGGCATCGATTGCAAATCGTACACCAGGCAGAACATGTTCATAAGAAAGCGTTTCTTCTCGTGTTAAGCCTACAGCTTCTGCTAGTTGCAACCAGGCTTCAATGCCACCGTCTTCTCCTTCAACGCCATCATCGTGCGTCGCGATCGGGGCAGTTAGCCATAATCGCCGCATCTTTGATTGGAATGGTTGTTTGATAATAAAAACGATTAGCCACCCAACCTTGTACAGCCTGTTTGTCTAATCCGCCTTCATTCATTAAAAGATGAAAGTCGTGGTTGATATGATATTTACTTTCTTTGGCGCGAAGTTTTGCTTCAAATTCTTCGCGTGTCCAAGGTGTTTGTTCTTCAGTCATTATATATGTATGTCCATGCCGTCATACGATACCTCAATACCGAGATCATCCAGTTGTTTTCTTTCATCTGAATCTTCGTCGAGGATGGGATTAGTGTTGTTGATGTGGATCAATATTTTACGAGGTTTGTCTAAACTACTTAAAGTATCTTTAATACCCCCTTTACTTGATTGATCCAGATGTCCCATTTCACTAGCACGTTTGTCGCTAATGCCATGACGTGACATTTCATCATCGGTCCAGACTGTTCCATCAATCAAAACAACATCGGCATTAGCCATGTATTCATACACATGGTCTTCTATTACACCTAAGCCTGGCGCATAAAACAAATTCTTACCGGTCGTAGTATCTTCTACTTTGTAACCAACATTATCGCCCGGTACGGTGTTATGTCTATGTGGAGAAAAGGGAGGTGCTTCACTTTTTAATGGGACAGCTGTAAAAATCAGATTATCCGCTTTTGGAATAGTGAATGCTTTTTGTTCTGTACTGACTTCATGCCAATTAACCCCACGGAAATGACTGAGCATATTAAATATGGGATAACCAGAGGTCATGTCTTCATGAACAGCAGAGGTACAATAAATATCCCAGGGTTTGTCATGCTCTCTCATGATAATTAACCCCGTTGTATGGTCAATTTGCGCATCACATAAAATAATTGAAGTAATGCCGGTATCACGTATTTTTCTAGCCGGTTGCAAAGGCGGGAAAGATTCAATTTGGGCGCGAATGTCAGGCGAGGCATTGAATAGGATCCAGTCTTCGCCATTACCACTGACTGTAATAGAAGATTGTGTTCTGGGGGAACTTTTTATGGTGCCTTTACGTAAGCGGCCGCAATTATCGCAATTGCAGTTCCATTGAGGAAAACCCCCACCTGCGCCGGTTCCTAAGAGATGTATATGCATAGTCTTTCGTATCTTTCGTTATTTTTATTGGAACGGAATCATAAGCGAGATAGCTTCTAAGAGCGAATTCTACCTCGGTAAAATAACTCGGAAAATTGTCTCGGAACTAGTTTCTAGATTCCTAAATATCAGTTTTAAATTTTCTATTTGTTGTTGATATACATGGTTACTTCAAAGCCGTAACGGATATCACTATATTCTGGTGTGAACCACTTCATAACACTCTCCTAATTTATGTATAAATATCTTTAATTAAAAGTGACAGAGCGATAATCATGCCAGCTATTTCATTTGAATAAAATGCTCATATAAAAATATAAAAATCAAATAGTTAATAAACTAATTTAAAGTAAATAATAGAAAATATTTGGTGCTATATTATTGGTAATTGGATAAAATAATTCGTTTTAATTGGTTTATATGAACCAATTGTTAATGAAAAATAGTACTCTTAAATTATGACATGGCTGACTATAATGCTGCGGCATGCAAGATAAAGAACACACTCAGGAACACCTGCTTTTCCTTACCGGAAAACTTGCACAAAAACGTCTGCAAAATATTCTGCAAGAAATGGCACCAAGCGAATTTACTTATGAAATACGTAATATTGGCGTTAGTGTTGCGGCCTTGATGACCGCGCAAATGCTTACTAGACGATTAACTGATCTAAACGGTGTAGATAGAGTGATTGTTCCTGGGCTTTGTCGAGGTGATCTATCTCTGGCATCAGCAGAACTCGATGTTGAATTTGTAAGAGGACCAATAGATTTAAAAGACTTGCCGGTATTCTTTGGTCGAGATTGCAAACCTGTCGATTTAAGTCAGCATAATGTCGAAATATTCGCTGAAATTGTTGATGCACCAATGGTGACTATCGATAATATTTTGCGACGTGCAGAAAAATACCGACAGGATGGTGCGAACGTGATTGATATTGGCTGTTTACCGGATACACCATTTCCTCATTTAGAAGATACCGTAAAGGCATTACATGATGCTGGCTTTAAAGTCAGTGTTGACTCGCTTGAAGAAGATGATTTATTGCGTGGGGGGAAGGTAGGAGCAGATTATTTACTGAGTCTAAAGGAAAGTACCTTATGGATCGCAGACGAAGTTGATTCAATTCCGATATTGATCCCGGAAAAACACGGGGATATGGATTCCTTATATCGAGCGATTGAAATATTTGTCGGGAAAGGCAAGCCTTTTTATGCTGATGCCATTCTTGATCCTATTCACTTTGGTTTTACTGAGTCAGTTATTCGTTATCATGAACTACGTCAAAATTGTCCTGATGCAAAGATAATGATGGGTGTGGGTAACCTTACCGAATTAACTGAGGCAGATACGACGGGTATTAACGCGATGTTGTTTGGTATGATCTCGGAAATGGATATTAATGCGGTACTAGCAACGGAGGTTAGTGCACATTGTCGCACTGCTGTTCGTGAAGCAGATATGGCGCGTCGTATTATGTTTGCTGCTAAGAGAGATAGTAGTTTACCGAAAGGTATTGATAGTTCCTTGCTAGGAATGCATGCACGCAAACCTTTTCCTTATAATGCCGATGAAATCAATGAATTTTATCAAGATGTGAAAGACCCCAGTTATCGTGTGCAGGTGAGTGAAGAGGGTATTCATGTTTATAATCGTGACAGTATGGCGACGAGTCCGAACCCGTTTGAATTATTTCCGAAACTTGAGCCATTGCAAGATGATGCTCCGCATGCTTTTTATATGGGTGTTGAATTGGCTAAGGCGCAGATCGCATGGCAATTAGCTAAGCCTTATATGCAAGATGAGGAATTAGATTGGGGAGTTTGTGTTAATACTAAATCTGAAGAAGAAAAAGATAAGGATTCGCGAGCAGCACATACGATGAAAGAATTACGTAAAGACTCGATCGATAATAAGGCAGAATATAAAACAGAAGGTAGTACACTTAAAGCTAGTCGGGAACGGAAAAAGAATAAAAAATGATTCAGGAAATAATTGTTACAACACAAAATGAAGATGGCACGACACATATCGCGCCTATGGGTATTCGCGAAGAAAAGGGTTTAATTATTATTGCACCATTTAAACCATCTGCCACGTTAGAAAATATTCAGCGAAATAAATCAGCAGTAGTTAATCGAATAGACGATGTGCGTATTTTTTCCGGCTGTTTAACCGGTCGTAAAGATTGGCCGTTGGTACCCACCGATAAAGTTTTAGGCAAGCGTTTGCAAGCGGCATTAAGTCATCTCGAACTTGAACTGGACTCTGTCGAAGATGATGATTTGCGTCCTCGTTTTTATTTAAAGCCAGTTATTGAAGTAACACATTCTGCTTTTAAAGGCTTTAATAGAGCTCAATCTGCTGTATTAGAAGCCGCGATTCTAGTTAGTCGTTTAAAGATGTTGTCTAAAGAGAAAGTAGAACAAGAACTAGAGTATTTGACTATAGCCATAGATAAAACTGCAGGTGAAAATGAAAAGATCGCATGGCAATGGTTAATGGAGAAAATAGATAGTTTTCAAAAAGAAACTAAAGAGAGTGAAACAGCATGACCGGAATGCTAGCTAGCGTTATGTCAGTAGCTGAAGCTGAGGTTGTACTTGATGCAAACGTGGATATTATAGATATAAAAAATCCGCATGAAGGAGCATTAGGTGCGTTAGATATAAATACCGTTAAAGAAATTGTAAAAAGAGTTAACGGTAATATTCTTACTAGCGCCACTATTGGTGATATTAAATCAGATGATTCTAATCTTTCAGACTATATTATTAATATGGCTGGAACAGGTGTTGATTATGTGAAAGTAGGGCTGTTTGATGACAAGCCCGCTGAATCTTTTGTTAATACTATTTCTGATGCAGCAAACAAAGGCATTAAGTTAGTAATCGTGATGTTTGCTGAAAATTATAATGGTACAGAATCTATTTCCCCTCTTTTGCAAAGTGGCATAACTGGCATCATGTTGGATACTAAAGAGAAGAAGGGTAGAAATCTTTGTGCGATTTTAACTGACATTGAATTGCAAAAATTTGTGAAAGAAGCAAAAAAATATAATTTATTAACTGGACTTGCAGGTTCTTTAAAATTTGAAGATATATTTTCGCTGCTTGATCTTAATTCGGATTATCTTGGTTTTCGTGGTGCGCTTTGTTCTGAAAGTGACAGGATAAAATCAATTAATGAAGAACAGGTTAAAAGGATTAGAGCTGCCATTCCTCAGCTTAAATTTCAAGATGTTCAATATAAAGAAGCAAGTAATTAGGAGGATTTGTCATGGCTCAATGGCGTAAAGAAGGAAAAGACGAAACTTATACAGAAGAAGAAATCGAATCTCGTCTAAAAGATGAATTACCTGGTTGGTATTTTGAAGGTGGTTGGATTAGACGTAAATATAAAACCAGCGGCTGGAAATCAACCTTAATGGTTGTGAATACAGTCGGCCATCTTGCCGAAGCCGCATGGCACCATCCTGACCTCACAGTTTCTTATGCTTTTGTTATCGTTAAACTAACGAATCATGCTGCTAAAGGCGTTACCGATAAAGATTTTGAGTTAGCGAAAAAAATTGAAGATGTTATTCAATGGCAGCCAGGTGCAGAAGAGGAAAGTGCTTTAGATGGAACGCCAGATGATCCTCGTTTTAAATATATGAAATACGATTAATTTCGTTTCCAAAGTCCAGATTTACCGCCAGACTTTTCCATTAATTGGATACTGGAGATTACCATTCCACGATCAACTGCTTTGCACATGTCGTAGATTGTTAGAAGTGTAACTTGAACAGCGGTGAGCGCTTCCATTTCAACACCGGTTTTACCATCTGTTTCTGCGCGGCATTCGCAATAGACAGAGGCAGTGTCCTCGTCAATATTTAAATCGATATTGATATGGGTCAGTGAAATAGGATGGCAAAGCGGGATGAGTTCAGACGTCTTTTTTGCACCCATAATGCCGGCAGTACGAGCGATACCTAAAACATCTCCCTTTTTATGTCCACCTTCCTTAATTAACGACAATGTATCTGCTTGCATGCTGATAAAGCCACTAGCAATAGCAATACGGTGCGTTATCGATTTATCACCGATATCGACCATATGGACAGCACCTTCTTCGTTAAAATGCGTTAATTTAGACATATAACACTCTTCTCTTTGATATAATTACTATATTACTCAAATACAGGCTTTAATTAAACACATGCAGGTATCCGTTAAATATTTCGCCAGTTTACGTGAATTAATGGGCGAGGCTAGTTCCGTCATTGATATAGAGGAAAATATTTCTGTTAGTGAATTGTGGCAGTCGATTCTTGAAAGCAAGAAAGTTGTGTTTGATAACGTCATGATGGCGGTCAATATGGAATATGTGAAGTCAGAACATCAACTTAAATCCGGTGATGAAGTGGCTTTTTTTCCACCAGTTACCGGGGGCTAGGCATCAGTCATGTTAATTGAAATACGAAAAGAAGCATTTAATGCCTATGCAGAAATGCAATATTATCTGGATGAACTGGATATCGATGGCCAATATGGTGCAACAGCTAGTTTTGTTGGAACTATGCGTGATTTCAATGAAGATAAAAATATCACGAGTCTGACTCTGGAATATTACCCCGGCATGACTGAAAAACATCTGGAGACTATAGTTAATGGCGCAATAGAAAAATGGAACCTACTCGATGTCTTAATTTTGCATCGCGTTGGTAAGATAAAAATTGCAGAAGATATCGTTTTAGTTGCTACATGGTCAGCACATCGTAAAGATGCGTTTGAAAGTTGTCGGGTAATAATGGAGCAACTTAAATCTGGCGCACCATTTTGGAAAAAAGAAGAAACGACCACAGGTGTAAAGTGGGTTGAGAAAAACACTCCTGGTTTTTAATTAATTATTTCATGTCACTAAATAAATGCCCTGATTTTCTAATCATCGGGGCCGGCATCGTCGGTCTTACAATTGCGTTAGAACTAAAAAAACAATTCTCTGATTCAAGTATTACTATACTTGAAAAAGAAGTTCAGCCCGGCGCACATGCCAGCGGTCGAAACAGTGGTGTGCTCCATGCCGGTTTTTATTACACAGCCGATTCTCTAAAAGCACAGTTATGTCGTGATGGTAACTTAGCTTGGCGACAGTATTGTAAAGAAAAAAAATTAACAATTAACCAGTGTGGAAAACTGGTTATTGCTCGAAATGAAAATGAATTAAAAGGCCTGGATGAATTATATAAGCGCGGTCATATTAATAATGTCGAACTAGAAATGATTTCAGCAAAGCAGGCGGCTGAAATAGAATCGCAAATGTATACATACGAACGTGCACTTTGGTCGCCAACAACAGCGACGGTTAATCCAATGGAAGTTGTACAGTCTATTCAGCAAGATATTGCAGAGGCAGGAATATCTTTATTGAATGATACGGCTTATATTGAAAGAGTAAATAATAGAGTTATTACAAGTAATGGTGAGTTTGAAGCGGGTTATATTATAAATGCAGCAGGTTTGTATGCAGATAAGATTGCAAAAGATTATGGCTTTTCCCAGGATTTTAAAATTCTTCCTTTCAAAGGTTTGTATCTCTATGCTAATGATGACGGATTAAAGCTAAAAACCAATATTTATCCTGTGCCAGATCTGCGTAACCCATTTCTAGGTGTGCATTTCACAGTAACTGCAGAAAATAAAACCAAGATAGGGCCGACTGCTATTCCCGCATTCTGGCGAGAAAATTATGTTGGGTTGGAACAATTTAATTTAAAAGAGATGATCGATATTCTTGGTATTGATGCGAGTTTGTTTGTGGCTAACAATTTCGGTTTTAGAAAACTGGCATTTAATGAAATGCAAAAATACTCAAAAAAGAAACTGGTAAAACTTGCAGGGACGTTATTAAAGAATATTGATCAGAATGATTTTAAACAATGGGGCAAGCCAGGCATTCGTGCTCAGTTAATTAATATAAAAACGAAAGAACTAGAAATGGATTTTAAATTTGAAGGAGATGATAAATCATTTCATGTATTAAATGCGGTGTCTCCAGCATTTACCTGCGCATTACCATTTAGTGAACTTCTTGTAAGCGAAATGAATATAAGATAATAGTTAGCAGAGTCTTTTTATACGATTCCATGAAATAATTGTACATCAACCATCGCACCTGATTTCACTCCTTCGCTTTCTAATGGAAGAATAATAAAACAATTTGCGTCAGCCATTGAACGTAAAATTCCTGAACCTTGCATTCCTGTTTTACGAACGACCATGTGTCCTTCTTCGTCTTGTTCTAAAACACCACGTTGATATTCAACACGACCGGGTCGTTTTCTTAAATTACTAGTACAAGGTACTTTCATCAAGATTGGTGAACAATAGGTTTCACCCATGAGTTTTTTTAATGCGGGTTGTACGAATTGATAGAAGGTAACCATGACTGATACAGGGTTGCCCGGCAAACCAAAGAAATAGGTCTTGTCCAGTTTTCCAAAGGTAAGCGGGCGCCCAGGTTTCATGGCAACTTTCCAAAAGTTTACTTCACCCTGTTGTTCTAATATGTCCTTAATGTAATCAGCATCACCAACAGAGACGCCTCCGGAAGTGACTAGTACATCGGCTTTTAACGAAGCTTCAATAAAAGCACGGTCTAATAATTCTTTATCATCTTTTACAACACCCATGTCGATAATTTCAACGCCAAGTCTCGATAACATGCCAAATAAGGTATAACGATTACTATCGTATATAGCGCCATTATCTAATTCTTCGCCTACAGAGCGTAGCTCATCGCCAGTAGAGAAAAAGGCGACTTTTATATTTCGATATATTGTAACTTCTGAAAAGCCTAATGAAGCTAACAAGCCAATATCTGCTGGAGTTAATTTCATACCTTTCGAAAGAACTAAGTCGCCTACGGAAATATCTTCACCGGCTTCACGTACATTTTCACCCGGTTTAGTATCATTATTTATGCTGATAGTACTTGCTGCAGAGATGACATGTTCCTGCATGATGACGGTATCCGTACCATCTGGCATAACAGCACCCGTCATAATGCGTACACATTCCCCCGATTTCACATGCTCATTAAAAGGGGTGCCAGCGAGGCAACAGCCAATGAGGGTCAGGTTATGAATTCCTTCGTCAGGTATATCTCGACCCTTGATGGCATAACCATCCATAGCTGAATTTCTTTCAGTAGGAACATTGATCTGCGAAATGATGTCTGTTGCAAGGATCTTTCCTAATGCTTCTCGGATAGGGACAGATTTAGTTGTCTTGACCGGAGTGATAGTTTGGAAAATATTCTCTAATGCCTGTTCAGGTGAGATTGAATTTGGATCGTAATCGTCTTTGCAGCTGGCATTGTGAGGTATTGTTTCGGACATTCGATGTTTCCTATTATTTTCTATAAAAGAATAGACTATTTCTTATTTATTATTTCAATAATAAAATCTGTAATCGCTTTATGATTATTTAAATCCAGTATAGGCAGTGTAGTTTTATTATTTAGTGGTGCATCTGTTGCTACAGCTATAACGCTATCATCGTCTTCATAAATTAAAGGGTGATTCAGGCTAGGGCGATGCAATTCAATTTTTGGAATTGCTTCCGATTTAAAACCCTCAACTAAAATAATATCGAGTTTATCTTGATCAAGTTGCGCGATATATTCTTCCAGGCGTTTTTCCTGTTTTTCTTTCTCTTGTTCTACCATTAATGCCCAACGTGTTTTTGAGCTAATTAACATTTGGCTGGCGCCGGCTTTTCTTATTTCAAAACTATCTTTACCGGGTTGATCAATTTCAAAAGTATGGTGAGCATGTTTGATAACACCAACTTCAAAGCCACGTTTTTTTAGTAAAGGAATTATTTTTAATAATAAAGTGGTTTTTCCTGTGCCGCTGTATGCAGAGAAACCAATTATGGGGACTTTTGCTTTGATCTTAGTCATTCGCTGCTTCTATCACTTTGATATCTTCAAAGGTGTTTAAATTATCAAAGGTTTGGGGAATATCAGAAAAATCAGCGATAGCTAACTTATGTTGATTAAACCATTTATCGATTTTTCTTTCGTCATTACTTAAGAATTCGTTCATTGAAGACATTAAGTCTTTCTTCATTAGACAAAAAACCGGTTGCAATCGCTCACCATTATGCGCAACGCTAATGTCAGCCTCTTCTGAGGCTAATGCTGTAGTTAGTCGTTGCACAAGGTCATCAGGAATAAAAGGTGAGTCACAAGGCGCGGTTATCATATATGACGTGTTCGTGTTATTTAAGGCACTGGCCATACCGGCTAATGGACCGCAATAACCACTTAGTTCATCAGAGACTATATCAAAACCATATTCTGAATATTTTTTATGATTTCGATTCGCATTGATTAAAAGTGTAGCAACTTGTGGATTTAAAATATCGATAACATATTCGATCATGGGTTTGTTATTTAATAAAACTAAACCTTTGTCCTGACCTTGCATTCGACGTGCTTGTCCGCCCGCTAATATAACGCCGGTAATGTCATTGCTGCTAATATTTGGCATTCTGAATTTATTCTGCGAAGTTAAATTAATCTTTTTTGATATTAGCCACTTCCAGTTTTGGTGGAAGTTCGGTATCAAATACAATATTTTCTTTGCCGTTGTAGATTAGAAAGTGTTTGTTCTTTGCTCTGGATAATAAGGTGATGTTTAAATCGCGAGCCAGGTTTAATCCCATTTGCGTCAGACCAGACCGAGACAGCAGCACAGGTATTTTCATCTGAGCAACCTTTATTACCATCTCAGAAGTAAGCCGTCCGGTGGTATAAAATATTTTATCATCGCCGGATATATTTTCTAACCACATCTTTCCAGCTATGGCATCAACGGCATTATGGCGCCCGACATCTTCTATGAAGATTAACGATTCAGTTTCATGACATAAAGCACAGCCGTGGACAGCACCGGCATTTTTATAAACTTCATTATTACTACTGAGGTTCCTTAACAATGCATATAGGTCAGATTGTTTAATATCAAATCCTTGTATATCAAGTTCATCTAATTCTTCCATTATGTTACCGAAGACCGTGCCTTGGCCACAGCCAGTGGTTACGATTCGTGGTCCCAACTTATCTGTCCAGTCATCGCGACCACTAAAACTGGTGATAGCTACGGCATTAACATCCCAGTCAACTTGCACAGATTTTATTTCTTTTAAATCGCTGACTAAGCCCTGGTTTTTAATATATCCCAATGCCAATATTTCTGGTTGAGTACCGAGCGTCATCAACGTCACTATCTCATAACTATCAATATAAATTGTTAACGGGCGTTCTTCAGCGATATGTAATTCACGTGTGTTTTGATATTCATCAGTTGCTAAAACTGCACATGTAGGAGAGAGCCCGGAATTCGTCATTTCCGGACGATAGTTACTGGACATACTCAACCTCCAGTTACATTCATATGTCGGAAGATGAGAGGCTTTCCTGTTAAATCAAATTCATGCCCTTTGGGTTTGATTGCCATAGAATCACGAATTGCTTGTTTTAATTTTTCATTGTCTTCTGGATAAGCGCGAAGTGTCTTGCGTAGATCTACTGAATGTTCCTGACCTAAACATAATAATAAACGGCCTTCGCAGGTAAGTCGGACGCGGTTACAGTCATCACAAAAATTATGACTGTGTGGAGATATAAAACCAACACGTGTTCCCGTGTTTTTCACTTTATAGTATTTAGAAGGACCATTGGTTGTTTCGGTTGTTGGTATTAATTCGAAGGCTTGTTCCAAGTCACTTTTAATCTCATCACTCGAATAATAGGCTTCGGCACGGTCATGATTAGCAATGACTCCTAATGGCATTTCTTCAATAAAACTGATGTCCATACCACGTTCGCCAGCATAACTAACCAGTTCAATCACTTCATCGTGGTTACGGTTTTTCAAGATAACCGCATTTAATTTTATTTTTTCAAAACCAGTGGCTAATGCAGTATCTATTCCTGCCAAAACATTATTTAAATCACCTACACGTGTAATGCGTTTAAATTTTTCCGCATCGAGAGAATCAAGACTAATATTTATACGTTTAACGCCGGCATCTTTTAATGGCTGTGCCAGTTTGGTGAGTTGTGAGCCATTTGTGGTTAAAACGAGTTCATCTAAGCCAGATAATTGGCCTATATCTTCAAATAACTTAAGGACGTTACGACGTATCAATGGTTCACCACCGGTAATACGTATTTTTTTAACACCAAGTTCGGTAAAAGCTTGAGCTATTCTTGATATTTCTTCCAGCGTTAATAGTTGCGCGCGAGGGACGAAATGCATTTCTTCATCCATGCAATAAACACAACGAAAGTCGCAACGATCAGTAACGGAAATACGCACATAATCGACGACACGATTAAATTTATCGATCAAGACTTCTTCTGAATTGTTTTTACTTGCGTCCATTTATCCAATTAATTATAAAATTAGTAATGCTTGTATTTTAGCGTGTGCATTTCATGAAAGGAAACACTATTAATTGTATCGTAAAGGCATCTTTAATTATATATAAATATCAGTGACTTACGTTAAGTCTAGTGGGTATCGTTATATTTATGTATTACCAATTTTTGTATGGATGATTCACTAGACAAATATTGTAATAACGAGGGTCATCAGAGACCTCTTTACCTAGCCAATCGGGTTTGGTAAAAGTCTCATCGACAGATTCTAGTTCCAGCTCAGCGACGATTAAACCAGTATTTTCTCCAGTAAAAACATCGATTTCCCATTCATGACCATCGTGTATTACATGAAAACGAGTCTTTTCTATATAGGGTTTGTCGCAAAGTGATTCAAGCATTTCTTTGGCTTCATCCAAAGGAATAGGGTACTCATATTCACTACGCTGTATGCCTAAGGTCTTGCTTTTGATATTGAGATTTGCGGAATCACCGTGAATTCGAATCCGAATAGAACTTTTGTTATTGCTACCCATATAGGCTTGTACCATATGCATACCTTCGTCAGCACCTTTACGCCAACTATCATTTTTAAGTAAAAACTTTCGTTCAATTTCTGTAGGCATGGTTATTCAAATTTTAAATGCTTATTAGCTAGATAAATAATCCATAACACGGGTACGCCAATTAAGGATGCGACTAAAAAGAATTGCGTGTAACCGATGTTCTCAACAATGGAACCTGAATAGCCGCCGATTAGTTTTGGAATGAGTGTCATCAGAGAAGTAAATATCGCAAACTGCATAGCGGTGAAAGAAACATTAACCAGACGAGATAGAAATGCAACAAAAGCAGCGCTAGCGATTCCTGCCGATAAGTTATCAGCTGAGATTACCAGGTAGAGCAAGGTAATGTCATAACCTTTAATTGCTAGCAACATAAATAACAGGTTGGTCAATACGGTTAATAACGCACCAACAAATAATATTTTCATTACGCCAAAACGAACAGATAAAACACCGCCTAAGAAACCACCAAGTAAGGTCATAAATAAGCCAAACGTTTTTACGATGGAAGCAATTTCTATCTTGCTATAACCAATGTCTTGATAAAATATATTGGAAATCACGCCGAGGACGATATCAGATATTCTATATAAACCGATTAATGCTAATAATAGTATTGCGAGTTTAATGCCGTAGCGCTGAAAAAAATCAATAATAGGCGAGGCATAACTTTCCATAATGACTTGCCGATCAATGAATTTGGTTTTAATGAATGCGAAAGTAATAAATAAAGCGATTGTTATGCCTAAACTAAGTCGTATTAGTTCTATACAAAAACTGGAAATCGCCTTGTTATGAATCAGACCGGTAAGTTCGTTTTTCCACATCGAGGCTATGTCGGCACTCAATGAAAATGAAATAACAAAACCAGTAACGGCAACTAGGAAAATCATAAAGAATTTAATATATACCTTACTTGAGTATTTATTTTTCTTTTCACGATTGCTTTCGGGTTCGTTGATGATAAGAGTGGTGATTACTCCGATAAGCATGACGGCGGCCATGCTAGCGTAAGTATTTTGCCAAGCATGATAACTATAGGCCCCCATTTCAGAGCCTAATAAACTAGCTATGTATAAACTTCCTGCGCCAGCGATGAGCATACCAATACGATAGCCGGCAATATAGGTTGAAGCCATGAGTGCTTGAAGGTCAGAAGAGGCTGATTCAATTCGATAAGCATCGATAACGATATCTTGTGTCGCAGATGAGAAGCCGAGCATGATGGCGGCTAAAGCCATGATCTTTAACTGAGTGATTCCTGATGCTGGATCGGTCATTGCCATCAACAAGATGGCAGTAATGATGGCGAACTGGGAAACAAGTATCCAGGCTCTCCTGCGCCCTAGCCATTGTGTTAAATAGGGAATAGGCATGCAATCGACTATTGGTGCCCAAACAAATTTAAAGGAATAACCTAATGCCGCCCAGCTAAAGAAAGTGACGGTAGACCGTTCAAGTCCTGCTTCACGTAGCCAAAGTCCTAAAGAAGAAAAAATAAGTAATATCGGAATACCCGCAGATAAACCAAAAAACAGCATGGTAATAACGCGCGGGTGTAGGAATGCCCGAAAACTATCCTGCCAATTCTTCATTCGTTAATTAATATTTATAAAGTATGTGTGTCTAGTTTACTCGATTTAAAGATAAATATTAATCTACTGGTTAATGATGTCGTTTAATGTCCGAATTTATAATGATGTTTGCTTTTGTGAAGTCCAGCTTTATAACCCCGTTTGTAAGCATCTCTATTACGTTGGAAATGATTATAATTTGAGTAAGGGTTGTAACTACTATAGCTACGGTGGTTTTTAGAAAAATACTTTTTATGCGGATTAGTATATTTATAATTATAGTTGCGGTATGAATAGGGAGGGTAATTATATTTGTTATATTTATTTTTTTTATAGTAATGATTGTTTGAGTGATGATTCGAGTAATTATGGCTGTAGTTATAAGCCGGAATGCCTAGTATAATTTTTATTTCGGCAAATGCACTCATGGGAAAAAATAATAAGAGTGAAGTTAAACACAGTATTTTTTTTATCGTTGATGACATGCTTGTCTCCAATTATTATAAACTTATCGGTTTAGAGGGGGTAAAATAGAAATGGTTGCAAAAATTAATTCACCACGTATAGAAATTCATTATTGTACTAAGTGTCGTTTTATTCTCAGAGCAAACTGGCTGGCTCAGGAATTATTAATGACGTTTACCGATAAGATAGGGGAATTAGCCTTAGTTCCGTCATCAGGTGGTGTATTCACTGTGTTAGTTGACGGCGAAGAAATTTTCTCACGGAAAGAACAGGAAAGATTTCCTGAATCTAAAGAATTAAAGCAATTGATCCGCGACAGAATAGAGCCAGATATGCCTCTAGGGCATAGCGAGGCTTAAGAGCATCTAATAATATTACTTTATAGATACTCTTAAATTTTAGGACGAAGTTAAAACCTAAGGAATCTCTCTAAGGACACGAATACCGATATGGTCGTAGGCTTTATCGGATTTAAACTTGTCGCGTTTTATATGCTGAATAGATTGTGGCGGAGTACTGTAGGCGCCACCTCTGACAGCACGAAAAGTACAATCACCACCTTCCCATACTTCAGCTTCTGTTGGTGCGTCCTTGTAATTTTTGTGCCAGCAATCATAAACCCATTCGCTAACATTGCCTGCAGTATCAAATACGCCAAATTCATTAGGCTCAAAACTACCCACCTTAGTTGGTTTACGGGGGTTTAAACCTGTGCCGCAACCAAAGCAGTGAGCTCGGTTAGGCTCTTCTTTATAACCCCACCAGAACGGACTCTTTTTACCTGTTGATGCCATGTATTCCCATTCTGCTTCACTAGCTAATCTGTATTTTTTGCCTGTTTCTTTAGACAACCATTTGGTATATGCATACGCGTTATCCCAAGGAACATAAATTACAGGAGATGTAGCTCTATCCATATAAAGTGAATCAGGAATCTTTTTGCCTTTCGTTTTAGCAAAAACATCATATTCAGCGAAAGTGATTTCATGTTGGCTAATAGCAAATTTAGCCACAGTTACTTCATGACGAGGGCGTTGATCCGAATTTCTAGAGCTCTTACTGCCCATATTGAATTTACCTGCCGGGATAATGACCATCACAGGACCTTTTCCGCCAGATTTCAAAGCGTCTTGAATTGTTTTACCTGATGTTTCTTCAGACTCTTTAACTTCTGCTTTAGTTTCTACTATCGCTGCAACAGGTTCTTTCTTTTCTTCTTCAGCAACAACTTTGCTCACTTCTTCTGTTTTAGATTCAGCTACTTCTTCTTCCTCTTCCTCAATAGCCTCATCTTCTACAACTTCCATTTCAACGTCAGCAACCATAGGTTCTGATGGTTGCGAGGATTTTCCTCCCATCATGAAAAAGGCACCTGCACCAGCAATAAGTAGTACGGCAACAATACCAATAATTAAACCTGTTTTACTTTTGGGCTCTTCAAAGTCATCAATAGCCTCTTGATCTGCTGCATTTTGTATTGCTTCAGCTAATGATTCTTCAACGGTAGTAACTTCCTCTAGGGAAATTTCATCCGTGGCTTCACCAATTTCTTCTGGTTTTTCAACGACGGGAGTTGGGGTTACTGCATTATTTAATACGCTCACTACAACCGCAGTTGTATTATCCTGGCGCGGCATGTCAGCTTCTTCAACTGCGGTCATTAATGCGTCAGCACATTCTTTGGGAGATTCAGACCAATCCGAATATTGAATAATTTTACCAGCGCTTAAAGTATCTAAACCATCACTGCACAAAAGTACTTTATCACCATCGTGTAATTCAAAAGGTTCTTCTGAAACATCAATCTCATTGATGTCTTCACCAGTAACCGCACTCATTAGCATATTACGAGACAAACCTGGTTCTGCTTCTAACGGTGTGCCTTCTGCTTCCATACGATCCAGAAAGCCACCATAACTATGATCCGCATTTTTCTTGGCTAATTCTTTATTTCTAATAAGGTAACAATGGCTGTCACCAACGCTGACCCACCACATTTTTCCTTCTTCAAGTATGGCGGCAACCATGGTACAACCCATGCCAGATAGAGCAGGGGTTTCGGCAACGGTTTCTTTTATCGAATTATTTGCTTTAACGACAGCTTGTTCGAGTATGTCGGGAATACTTTTCGAGGGATAATTAGCGGATACGTGCTTATTGAAAGCTTGAACAGCCATATTACTAGCGACATTACCGGCAGCGTGACCACCCATACCATCAGCTATAATGACCAGCGCGCTAGGTTTACCATCGGCATCGGTTAGATGAGTAATAAGAAACGCATCTTCTTGATAGTCTCTAGCACCATCAATTTGTGAGCCAGCTAATTCAAATTCAAGTGACATACGTTAAGAAATCTCCATTTCGAATAGTTCGAGAAAAGTAGTTTAAATTATTGATATTATTTATCATTAATTACTGCTTAACGTAGAAAATATTGCTTATGTAAAATTTATATTTTAGATTTGATTATCCTATCAGTCTATCAATAAATTACAAACAAATACTTTATTAAAATCAATAGATTAGCTTGCTTAAATAAGAATAATTAACACTTTTAGTGCTTTCATAGTGAATAAAACAAATAAAAAGTCCGATATAAGCGACAAATTACGTGCTCGATTAGCCGAGGTATGGGCTTCTGAGCGCCATAATCTTACGTGCAAATTTGAGCAATTACGCAAGCGAACGGAGCTTAAGCAGTCTGATTGGGATGTTCTAAGTCGAAATATTGAAAATTCAATCCAAACCAAACTAGATCGGCAAGCAAACCTGCCAAATTGCCAATTTGATAAAAATTTACCTATTAATCAGCATGCGCAGGCTATTTCTGAAGCAATACAAAATAATCAGGTGGTTATTATTTGTGGTGAGACTGGATCAGGTAAAACAACACAGCTTCCCAAGCTTTGTTTGACTCTAGGCCGAGGAATTGAAGGATATATTGCTCATACTCAGCCGAGAAGACTCGCCGCAAGAACCGTAGCTAAGCGCATTGCCGATGAACTGGATTCTGAGCTAGGAACACACGTTGGTTATAAAATACGTCATCAGGACAACACCAATAAAGATTCTTATATCAAATTGATGACAGACGGAATTTTATTAGCCGAATTGCAACAAAATCGCTATTTAAATCAATATGATACGATAATTATAGATGAAGCTCATGAGCGCAGTCTGAATATAGATTTTATCCTCGGTTATTTAAAACAATTGTTGCCGAAACGGCCGGATCTGAAAGTTATTATTACTTCGGCAACTATTGATGTAACGCGTTTTTCCGATCACTTCAATAATGCACCAGTAATCGAAGTTTCTGGACGAAGCTGGCCTGTTGACGTTTTATACCGACCTATAGAGGAAGATATCGACGAAAGTGATGAGGAATCACGCGGCCGCGAAGGCGCAATACTGGATGCCATTAATGAACTCGCTAGCTTTGATATGGGTGACATACTCATATTTTTAGAAGGCGAGGGCGAGATACACGAAACAGACAAGTTATTGCGCAAGCAAAATCTGCCCGATACCGATATTCTGCCGCTGTATGCACGTTTAAGTTCGTCGCGACAAAACAAAATCTTTGCACCGCATAAGCGCCGTCATGTGGTGTTGGCAACAAATCTTGCCGAGACATCATTGACCATTCCCGGTATCCGTTACGTTATTGATAGCGGTATGGCGCGCATCAGTCGTTATAGCTATAAAAGTAAAGTACAACGTTTGCCCATAGAAAGAATATCAATGGCGGCGGCAAATCAACGTAAGGGACGTTGCGGTCGTACCAGCGAAGGAATTTGCATTCGTTTGTATAGCGAAGAAGATTTCAACGCTCGTAGTGAATATACGCAGCCAGAAATATTGCGTACTAATCTCGCTTCGGTAATTTTACAAATGAAGGCTCTGAATATTGGTGAGATAGAAAAATTTCCTTTCATCGACCCGCCAGAGAAAAAGTTAATCAGTGATGGCATGCGTGTGTTACAAGAAATTAACGCGCTGGATAAACAAGATAATCTGACGTCTATTGGTAGAAGAGTAGCGCGGTTTCCATTAGATCCGAGACACGCAAGATTATTACTCGCGGCGAATGAATTTAATTGTTTGAATGAAATGTTAATTATTGTTGGCGTTTTAAGTATCCAAAGTCCGAGAGAGCGACCTATAGATAAGCAACAAAAATCAGACGAATCGCATCAACAGTTTGATGATGAGAATTCAGATTTTTTATGGTTTGTTAATCTCTGGTATTTTTATCAGAAACAAACAAAAAAGTTATCGCAAAATAAATTAAGAAAGTTATGCCAGCAAAACTTTTTATCGTATATGCGTATGCGTGAATGGGCCGATATTCATCGACAGTTACGCCATGTCTGTACTGAGATGAAGTTTTCTATTAATACAGAGCCGGCTACGTATCAAAATGTGCACTGTGCAATATTAACCGGCATGCCGAGTCATGTTGCTTTCTTATCTGATAAACATGAATACACCGGTGCTAGAGATATTAAGTTAAATATATTTCCTGCATCGGCACAGTTTAATAATAAACCGAAGTGGATCGTTGCCGCGGATTTGGTTGAGACTTCACGACTGTATGCGCGCAATGTTGCCAAGATAGAATCAAATTGGTTAATAAGCAGCGCAAAACATTTATTAAAGTACGATTATTCCGGTGCACATTGGGAAAGTAAAAGTTCGAGTGTGGTCGCGTTACAAAAAATTAGTTTATACGGTATGACGTTGGTTGCCGGAAAAAGAGTTAACTATGGCCGTGTCAATCCTGTTGAATCGAAAATATTATTTATAAGGAATGCACTTGTTGATGGAGATCTGGAATCCAGTGCGAAATTTTTTAAACATAATAATCAAGTCATTAATGAGATTCGTGAATTAGAAATTAAATCGCGTCGTCCAGATATAATTGATGAGGAAGCTATATATAGTTTCTATCATAAAGCGTTGCCAGCGGATGTTTATGATGGCCAATCATTTGCCGTGTGGACGAAGAAGCTTAGTCAAGAACAAAAACAAGCGTTGTTTTTTGATAAAGAACAAATCATGAGTCATGAGGCAAGTGACGTTACTGAAATATCATACCCAGATTATATTCAATCTAAAGGCATCAGTATGCCGCTTGAATATAAGTTCGAACCAGGTCAAAGCGAAGATGGTTTAAGCATAGATATTCCTGTTGCTGTATTAAATCAATTTAATGATAAGCAGATGGATTATCTGGTGCCTGGCTTGTTAGAAGAAAAGATTGTGTTGCTATTACGATCGTTGCCTAAGTCTATCAGAACAAAAATAGTACCTATCCCGGATGTTGCTAAGGAATGTGCGCGCAATATTAATAACCGCGGCGTGTCTTTAAAGAAAAATATATCCGCCTATATATTGAGAACACGTTCCATAGAAATAAAAGAAAATGATTGGTCTGATACATCATTACCAGAACATTTAAAAATAAATTATCGAATTCTTGATGCAGAAAATGCGGTGCTAGGTTCAGGAAAAGATATTAGCGTATTAAAGGAATCATTTTCGGACAAAGCAGATAATGCCTTTATCGAATTATACGATGATGTTTATGGCACAGAAGAAATATCCTCGTGGGATTTTGACGAGTTACCGATAAAACAGGAAATAGAAACCGATGGCAATAGCATTACAGTTTATCCCTCATTGATAGAGGAAGAGGGTAAAGTCTATCGCCACGCATTCGATAATCAGGGTAGCGCAGAATATTATTTAAGATATGGCCTAAGAGGTTTATTCAAGAAGGAACTGGCAAAAGAAATTAAATATATGCGCAAAAATCTTCGTGGCATTGAAAAGCTAGCGTTGATGTATAGCAATATAGGGACGAGAGACGAGTTAATAGGTGAAATAGTCAACCTGACATTAGACGAAACTTTTTTGTATAAGCAGGAACCGATTAGAAAAAAGGACCATTTCTATGCAAGCCTGTCTCAGGATAAACAGAATTTATTAATGAATTCTGAAAAAGTATGTATTTTGTTAGAAACGATATTACAAAAACAGATTAGCGTATTGGCCCGACTTTCTGATGCCGATATTTTAAAGCATGGTAATACGGTTGCCGATATTGAAGGTCAGATGGAGTATTTAATCTTTGCTGGTTTTATTGATGATATTCCTTATAAATATCTTATCCAGTATCCAAGATATCTGGATTCCATATTAAAACGTCTCGAAAAACTGACTGGTGGGCTTGAGAAAGATAGACAAAATACCTTGCTTATTAGCGAACACTGGAATCGAATCAAGAAATTAGTAGATAATGCCTATGAAACAGAGTGTTTTACGACATCCTTATATGATTACCGTTGGCTAATTGAAGAATTACGAATATCCTTGTTTACACAAGAATTAAAAACGAATGTCCCCGTTTCAATGAAACGCATGGATAGAATGTGGCAGCAGTATCAACAAATGGAATGATGACCTGAGATAAATATGGCTGAGCAATCAATAGAATTTTCAATATTTTTAATATTTACCGGCGCAGCAGTGTTCGCGACGATTGCCTTGTATGCACGACAGGCAATGATAATTGCTTACATCGCACTTGGTTTAATACTGGGCCCTTGGGGACTGGGCTTTGTAAATGATGCTGAATTGATCAGCGATATTTCTAATATAGGTATTATTTTTCTCCTGTATTTATTAGGTCTGGATTTACTTCCACAGCAATTATGGAAAATGTTAAGAGAAGCGATAGTAGTTACCTTTGCCAGTTCAGCGATCTTTTGCGTGTTTGGTTTTCTTATAGGATTTGTATTTGGATACGAACTGTTACAAGCGATGTTAATCGGTGCGGTTATGATGTTCTCAAGTACCATTATTGGTTTGAAATTATTGCCGACGACAATATTACATCATCGTCATACCGGGCAGATTATTATCAGTGTTTTATTGATACAGGATTTAATCGCTATTGTTATTTTGTTATTGCTACAAGGTTATGGCAAAGGTGGAAACCTGGTTTCAGATATTGCTCTGCAATTAGTTTATCTGCCTATGTTAATCGGTATTGCTTACGTATTAGAAAAATATGTATTGGTAAAGTTAATTCAACGTTTTGATCAAATACATGAGTATATATTTTTATTAGCAATCGCATGGTGTCTTGGTATTGCCGAATTAGCAAATTATATCGGTTTGTCTCCTGAAATAGGTGCTTTAGTCGCGGGTGTCACTCTAGCGTCTTGTCCCATTGCACTTTTTATTACTGAGAGTTTAAAGCCGTTGCGAGATTTCTTTTTAATTATATTTTTCTTTTCACTAGGTGCGGGATTTAATATGTCAGTCATTAATGAAATATATATTCCGGCAATCTTGCTAGCGGCGATGGTGTTGATATTCAAACCGCTAGTCTTTGGCTGGCTATTACTAAAACAAGGCGAGAAAAAATACGTTTCATATGAAACAGGATTCAGGTTAGGGCAGATCAGTGAGTTTTCTTTATTAATAGCTGTTCTTGCTGTTGAATCAGGTTTTATCGACGATAAAACGTCTTACTTAATTCAATTAGCAACATTACTTACTTTCGCAGTATCGTCATACATTATTGTAATGCGATACCCGACGCCAATTTCAGTAACTGATCGACTACGTAGAGACTAAATGGAATGAATAAAAAAGCAGTTAGGATAGCAATATATGTAGTTTCATTTTTTATATTTATATCAGCTTCTTTTGTTACTGCAGATTATTTTGCGTTATTCGGTACGAAACTGGATGTAAGGCTGGACTTTGTCGAGTTACGTTTTCGTACAGTGAATGCAGATACGGGATCGCCTGTTATGGAAGTAGGTGTACGTTGTTTTCAAAAACATAATACCAATGCATGTACTCGAAGAGATAGCCATCGTGTCGGTATTGTTTCGGTGCATATCCCTGTGCGCCAGGTTATTAAGAAAACGATATTATTTGAAATGGAAGAAGAAATAATAAAAACAACTGATCCGAAATTAAATATTATGTTACTGCATCAGAATTACGATAATCCGACCAGGACTTTCTTAATGGACGATATCTATGCAAATAAAATCGGTGAAGTTACTGTAAAAATGCCACCTATAGCATGGGAAGATGCAGAAGAAGAACAAGAAGAGGTACAATATACAAATGAGTGATGCACTGGATTATTTATTAGACGTTAGAAAAGACGCGATACAACCTTATTTTAAATTTTTAAAAGAGGGAGGTAAACATCTTGATGATAAAACCCGATTTTTATTATCAGTAATAACCAAAGTTAATGCGCAAACAGAAGCCGGTTTAAAACAATATTTAAAGAGGGCATTAAAAGAAGGTAATAGTGCCGATGAAATATTAGATGCCATGTTGGTTTGTATGCCGACATTAGGACTAAGCAAAATCATCTGGGCGGTAGACATAATCCTGAAAATGGAACTTCCTGAATTTGATCCGGAAAAATTGGGTAAGATAGAACAGACCAAGGCAGTTCAAACTAAAAAAAAACAATGGCATAAGTTAATTGAGATTACTGATATAAAAGAAGGTGCGTCACGCTTTGAATATGGCAAGCAAGCTTGTTTTGTCTCAAGAGACGGTGATGACTTTATAGTCTTCGATAGTATCTGTCCACATAAGGCCTCAAATATTCCCGGTGATGCAATCGATGGAATGACACTGGAGTGCCCAATGCATCACTGGAAGTTCAACCTAGAGAATGGTGAATGTATAGAAAATGGGAATCAACAGCCGCTTACTAAAATTAAATATAAAATCGAAGGTAACTATTTGTTCGTCTATTCATAGATTAAAATTTAACTAAAAAATTAGACGCGATCTAATAGCTCTTTTATTGATTGTTTGTCATGACGCTTATTACTAACAGGATTAAACCGATAACGATTATGTAACTTAATCAACTGGAGATATTTTTCTGCCTCTGTTATTGGCAATATTCGTTTTATCCATTTGCTTAATGTTTCTCCCTGTAGTCTTGTCGCTGCCTCTTGTTCCAGATTTTGTAATAGCGGATAAATAGGGGAGTCCATACCAAATCGTTTTAGTTTAGTGTCAAAATTATCGTTGCGAGTCTTTTTCGTATCTACTCGTTGTTTATTATAAAAGCGCCATACTAAATATGCCATTAATGGTATGAGTAGCCATATAAGCCAATCATTTGACTCGGTATTTGATTCAATTTCACTGCCGGTTATTTTATAGCGCAAATATGAAAGTAGATCGAAGAACGGTTCCATTATGGTTCTGTCTGCAGCTTCCATTGGTGCCCATATTGATGGTGTTGTATCCATCTTATGCCATTTTCCGTTGATATAATATTTAAGCCATGAATGTGCATGGCGTGCACGCACTAAGTACATCTTTTGCCATGCGCTGTATTCTTGTACTGAATAACCTATGGTATAGCGTGTAGGTATGCCGGCTTCGCGTAGAAGTAGGGCGGTGGCTGTGGCAAAATATTCGCAGTGTCCTTTTTTATCTTTAAATAAAAACTTTGTTAAATACTGTCCTCTTGTGTAGCGTTGATTTTGTGTGATCGAATAATAAAAGTTATCTTTAAAATATTGTTTTACAGTATTAATGATTTGTTCTGGTGATTTTGTATAGAGTTCTAATTCTTCTGCGACTAGTTTAAAATCATTTTGATAGTTGAGTTGGATTACTAAGTCATCTGCCGTAGGTTCAACTTCAACAAAATCTTTGTCAGAATATCCTAGTCGATAACTAATCCAGCCTTCACGTGCTTCGATTCTTGTTGAACCATAGATGCTAGTTTCCACCTGAATTAAATCTTTTCCGGATAATGTGTTTATATTATCTGGCACGGGAAGTATAGATGACTGATCTTGCAAGTAGATTGCGATATCAAAATTCCCAGTGTCATTTAATTGTTTATTTAAACGCCATTCTTTTTTTGCAGGAGTTTTTTCTATGATATCGAATTCAACTTGAGGATTGCTCCATGTCCCGTGGTGATAGCGACTGTATGATGTTTCTCGAAAATAGAGCGGCGTGTCTAGCTCATGGTCTGATTTTATTCTTAAAACAATACGATCAGATAATTTTAATCGTCCTAATGAACCTATTGTGGTTCTGGCGCGATCTGGATCGCGACTGGAAAAACCATATTGCTCGAATAGATCGAGAAAGAAAATTTCTGCGTTATTTTGTAAAGTCTGTAAGCCTTGTTGAGTTAAGAATGATATGGATATGACAATGGCTATCGGTGTAAGCCAGGAAATAATGGAATGGTGTTTTGCTCTTAATCCCCAGAGTGTCCATACAATGATGAAAGAGCTAGAAAAGAAAAACACTTCGTTATATTTATTGCCGGAGCTAGCTGAGATCAAGCAAAGAAAAATATAAGGCAGGCTGATATTGGTGTCATAAAGAATATCAGAGTCGGCTTTGTTACCCATACGGCGGATACTGATAAACAAGGCTGAAGTTCTGATCCCATTTTGCATACTGTAATTTTGCGCAAGCATGAGTATAACTAAAGCAAATGGAAGCAATTCAAGGATTTTATATATTCCTTGAAATGAATAGTTTACGAAGACATAAACAGTAACAATAAAAAATAGGATGCCGCTGAGATCGGCGAGTTGATTGATATCCTTTTCACTAAATTCAATTCGCCATTTTATAAAGTAGGGCAGTTCTAGCAATACACCCATAATAATGGCATAAAACAGATAGTCTGTTTGCCATCCCCATAGTAGTAAGCTTGCTAAGGTTAAACCCAGAGGTGCTGCTTTTAAGCGATTTTTAACTGTTTTTATATTTATATTTATATTATTCATAGCTTACGACAGGACATCGAGATCTTGTTGTAAGCGATCATGATGAATGACATTGATATCAGTTAAGTGCGGGATGTATACTATTTCTAATTTTTCAGTATCGCTAATGATTAATACTTTTATAGGTACGTTATAGCTAGCAAGGGTTCTTAATAATCGTTGGCGGGGTTTGTCAAGATCCAGCAAAATGCATATTAAGGCACTACATTCATGCATATACTCGTTCAGCATGACTTCCATGCTTTTTATATTGCTTTCATAGACAGGCTTTATACAAGCAAGTACTTCCATGATGTTCTCTGTCCCGCCTAAGCCACGACCTGATGTAAATCGATAGGTGTTGTTACCTATAAACATTAAATCTAACAGGGCATCTTGTTCTTTTTGTGCGGTCATAAATGATGCTGCTATAGAAATGGCATCTTCGAATATGTCTTCTGATTTATCGTCAAGCCAAGTATCGAGGATTAGGCCATAACGGATAAAGAATTCATCATTATATTCTTTAACAACAAGGTGGTTTGTTTTGGCAAAGCTTTTCCAATGTATAGAACGAATAGGATCGCCGGGTCGATAATCGCGTAGAGAAATAAACTCTTGTGAATCGCCGATTGATGACGCGTTATTGATGCCACCTTGTTGATAGGTGCGTTTACCATGCGTGTTTAGAGTAGGCGTTTTATATAATTTAGGCAGTATTAATAATTTATCTTTTTTCTTAAATATTTTTTGTGCTTGAAATAAACCCAATGGGTCAGCTTGGGCTAACCTGATTTTTTCGAAATAAAGATAGCCTCTACGCAAGGGGATTAGTTTAATGTTTTCTTCTGTTTCGCTATTTTCAGCAATATAGTCAATTGACACGGGCGCTATGGCAGCGCCGCGTAGTTTTCTTATGGTGTTCATTAATCGCGGGTAACCCATAATTCGATCGACACGATTGCGAATCTTATCTAGTGGATCTTTTGCATGAATAAATTCATCCAATGTCGGAAACGGACTATTTAAATCATCAATCAACACCAAACCTTTACGTGGTTTTTTATTATTATTTTTAATTGCGCAAGAATAATACAAAGCTGTGCCGACTGTGCCGTAGTCGGGTAATTTTCTATCGATAGAAAACTTTCCTCGAAATAATAATGAAAAACTAATTGAGGTAATTAAAAGTATTAAGGTAATAGAGAATATTTGGAAGGAAAGTGTCGAGCGCGTATCAAAGCCAAACACGCCAGCAACAGGCATGGTTAAAAGGATTAACATGCCGGCAGCGGTAAAACGTTGTCGCATCCATTGACTTAGTTTGTAAACCAGTTTGAAGTTTGCAAACAGCAGTCTACGTAACATGCTTTTAATCTCTGTCCTAAGTGGGAACAGCTATGTTGGACAGGATCGCTTCAATAATTTGATCGCTGCTATTGCCAGAGAAACGCGCTTGTGAATCCATCATGATACGATGTGACATGATAGGAATGGCTATTTCCTGCACATGATCAGGCGTGACATAATCCAGGCCATCAAACAAGGCTAGTGCTTGCGCTGCTTTCATTAACGATAGTGAGGCACGTGGGCTGGCACCATTGATAATTCCTTCTGTTTCTCGGGTCGCTCGTACAAGGTTAACCATGTAATGTTTAACTTCATCACTGATGTTAATTTTAGTAACGTGTTGTTTTAGGTGAATAACATCGGTTTTACTAATGCAGGGTGTTAGATCATCAATAGGGTGATGACTGCTTTGATTATCGAGTATGGCAATTTCTTCTTCCGGATTGACATAGCCAAGTCCAAATCGCATAGCAAAACGATCCATTTGTGCCTCGGGTAGAGGATAGGTGCCGTGATATTCAATCGGATTTTGTGTGGCAATAACAAAAAATAACTCATCTAGCTGATATTGATTGCGTTCAATACTGACCTGACGTTCGCCCATGGCTTCTAGTAACGCTGATTGTGTGCGTGGCGAAGCACGATTGATTTCATCTGCCAGTAGTATATTGCTGAATATGGGACCTTGATGAAACTCAAAATCATGGTCACGTTGATTGAAAATAGATACCCCAAGAATATCGGTAGGCAATAAATCGGGTGTAAACTGTATACGCTGGAATTCGATATCGATAGATTTTGCTAGCGCCTTTGCCAGCGTCGTTTTACCGGTGCCGGGAACATCTTCAAGCAAGACATGCCCATTGCTAAAGAATGCGGCCAGGAGTTTTCTAATCGATATAGACTGTCCCTGTATTACTTTTTCAATATTGGCAGAGAGTTTTTGATATATTTCTATGTCTGACATGAGATATAAAATATTTTATTTATTAGTTGTTATATTCATTGCATTAAGAGTAGCAAAACGGGAGTTTGATAACACATGTTTAATAAGAAAATTGAGACAAAAACCACTATTAATGAATTAATCGCTTCTCGTTGGAGTGGTCGGGCTTATGATGCTGAGAAGCTTGTTGCCCGTGAAGATATAGTTTCACTTATGGAAGCCGCACGTTGGGCACCTTCCTGTTTTGGCGATCAACCTTGGCGATTTATTGTTTTTGATAAAGCGACGAATGTTTCTGCTTGGGAAAAAGCGATGTCGTGTTTAGTTGCAGGTAATCTATCCTGGGCTAAGTATGCCCCTTTATTGTTTTTGGCGTGTGCTGATTCGAAGGTGTCGAAAAATGGCAGCCCTAATCGCTGGGGACAATATGATACGGGTGCGGCTTCAGAAAACTTATGTCTACAAGCGGCTTCATTAGGATTAATGGTGCATCAAATGGGTGGCTTTGATGTTGATATGACCAGAGAAGCATTTGAGATACCGGAGCAGTATGAACTGATGGCGATGATGACGGTAGGTTATCAATTAGCTGAAAGTGATATTCCTGAGGATATGAAAGAACGTGAATATAATGAGCGCGCGCGAAATTCACTTGGCGATAATTTCTTTGATGGAAACTGGAATACTCCAATCTAATACTCCGATCAAATAAACCCATAGAATAAAAACTTCTTTAATTCTTCACTTCGTTATGATGGATAAGAGTCAACATCGCGCATTCTGGCTGCTAGCCGGACCAATGATCATTGGCAATATCAGCATGGCCTTATTAGGTCTTGTCGATACGGCTGTTATCGGGCATCTGGATACCGCTGTCTATTTAGGTGGCGTTGCTGTGGGCACGATAATATTTGATTTCCTTTATTGGGGCATGGGATTTTTGCGGATGGGCACGACAGGTATTGTTGCTCAAGCGCATGGCAAAAATGATGCGACAGAAGTGCGTACTATTTTAATGCAGTCGATACTTGTTGGATTAGGTATAGCATTTATATTTCTTCTGTTTCAAAAACCTGTTTTTAATATTGGTCTTTCTTTTTTAGAAGGTAGTTCGGAAGTTAAACATTATGCTTTGGTATATTGCCAATGGTTGATTTGGGGTATGCCGGCGTTAATGATTTTGTTTTCTGTCAATGGTTGGTTGCTAGGAATGCAAAATGCGATGGCGGTGCTGCGTATTGGTATTGTCGTTAATGTGATTAATATTATTCTTGATGTCGTCTTTGTTGTTTATATGGATATGGATGTACGTGGTGTGGCATTAGCAACAGTCATTTCTCAATATAGCGGCGTGTTGATGGCGTTTATTGTTATTAATAAACAATTGTCCGTGCAGCCATCAGGGCAATATGGTGAGTGGTCGCTAGAAAAAATATTAAACATTAAGAAACTGCGAAATTTCTTAAGTTTAAATCATGATATTTTTATTAGAACAATTTGTTTGATTTTTGTTTTTGCTTTTTTTACACGTGAAGGGGCGAAGCAAGGTGATTTAGTATTAGCTGCAAATTCTATATTACTGAAATTTTATCTATTAATGGCTTTAGCACTAGATGGATTTAATCATGCAGCAGAGGCCTTGGTCGGCAAAGCAATAGGGCAGAAAAATAAAAATATGTTTAATCAAGCGGTATCGCTAACGTTAAAATGGTCATTTGTATTTGGCATGTGTTTTACCCTGTTTTACTGGTTGCTCGGTGAAGGCATGATTAATTTGTTAACTAATATTGAACCTGTTCGGGAAGTTGCCTTGCTTTATTTGCCGTGGATGGTGGTCTTGCCTTTGATTTCAGTCTGGTGCTTTTTACTAGACGGTATTTTTATCGGTGCAACACGTGGTCCTGAAATGAGAAACTCGATGTTGATTTGTACTTTTGTTTTCTTTTTGCCGCTTTGGTACGTGTTTCAATACTTGGGTAATCATGGTTTATGGTTGGCGTTCACGTTATTTATTGCCATACGTGGTGTTACTTTAGGTATTTACTATTATTTGATTGAACGCAATCAGGGGTTTATAAGCATTTAGCTGTTATTAGATTCGCCATCCTCTCTAACAATCCGGGTAAATCGAATGATTTCACGTCTATTACGTTTCGTCGGTCGTCCTATGGTTCTCGGATAGGACGCATTTTCAGCTTTAATCTGCACGCTGAGTTCTTCTCTTGCCTGAATACTGTCTTTGTTTTCCTTGTAAAGATGAGCAGCTAAGCTAGCGGAGAGTCGATTCTTCGATAATTTAAGAATTGTAAAGGTGTATTGATAAGGTGTTTTCTTTAATTTAATTTCATCATCAACACGAACAATTTTTGCTGCTTTTACGGGAAGGCCATTTACGCGTATTTTATTTCCCTTGATGGCGGCGGCTGCCTGAGCACGCGTTTTATAAAAACGCGAACACCAAAGCCATTTATCAAGTCGCATTGTGTAAAGTGTGCCTGTCCTAGCCAATCTCAATTTCCTGCATTATCATTAGATCTAATTATTTGGAATAAAGATTATGACTGAAAATAAAAATGAAAGAGAGTTTATTCCTCTCAATATTGCTGTTTTGACTGTTTCTGACTCAAGAAATGAAGAAACGGATAAGTCAGGCAAGCGTTTAGTTGATTTGCTGGAACAACAATGTCACATGCTTTATGAAAAGAAAATTGTACCAGATGATATTTATCAGATTCGCGCAGAAGTCTCTAAATGGATCGCCAATGAAGAAGTGCAGGTTGTTTTAACGACAGGTGGAACCGGTGTGACAGGTAGAGACGGTACGCCAGAAGCAGTAAGTATTCTTTTTGATAAAACAATTGATGGTTTTGGAGAAACCTTCCGCGCAATATCTTACCAACAGATTAAAACATCAACCATACAATCTCGTGCTATCGCTGGCGTTGCTAATGGAACCTATATATTTAGCATGCCGGGTTCTATGGGCGCGTGTGCTACGGCTTGGGATGAATTGATACGCTTACAATTGGATTATCGAACTCGTCCATGTAATTTAGTTGAGTTGATGCCGAGACTAAGAGAGAAGTAATTATTACTGTTCGTTCCCTGAAGTTTTCAGACCAGGAATTTCAAAGTAAATTAATATGGTGCGTTGAAAAATATTATCGTTATCATCACTGATCATAAAAAAACGATTTTTCTCGTGCCAAGTAATACCCTCAAAATTTTCGTTGAAATAACCGTCGATAGGTTTTAGCTTGAGTAAAACTTCTTGTCTCAGTGAATTTTCTTCCAGTGTAATTAAATGTATGACATTGGTGATGCCAGCAAATACACTAGGGAAACTTCTTTCCAATGCAATTATTTTATTATTTGGCAAAGTAGTAAGGCCAACTAGAGAACCATAGTGGTCATTATTAGCTTCGATAGGCCATTCTTTATCGTTTAAATTATGCAGTGATAATACATTACCATTCTTGTCTAAAGGTCGTTCGGGCCCAGTAATAATATTAAATTGCTTATGTACGGTAATCGCTTCCAGAGCTTTGTTTGCTGCTGCATAGTTATTAATGCCTTTCAGAATATTAGGCAGGATTTCATTCGAAACAAATTTTCCTTTGCCAGTGTAACGAATCACGCGAGGTTTGCGTTCGAAGCTAATTAATAACTCAGTATCATTTTTAATATTGTTGTTTGAGTTTATTAACGCTAGTCCTTCACTGTCGCTATAAGAATATTTTAATTTTTTATCTCTAGTATCTTTAAGTTTATGATAAGAAAGTAATTCAACATCGATTAACTCAGCTTTGTTGAATAGTGGTTTCGTATGAATAATAAAACCACGGTCGGACAGGATAATTAATTCTTCTTGATCTTGATCCCAGGCTATGCCGGAAAGCTCTATTAATCGATAATCGGGGTCTGCATTAGAATCAATTTGAATTGCCCCTAAAATTTTAAAATTATTTTGTTCATAATGTTGTAATTGCGTTGGAGTTAAAGTTAGCGGATTGCCGATAGATTGTTCCGCAGTAAGAAAACTGGAATAGACTAGACAGAGAAACAAGAGAAAATTTCTGTCCCAATACTTGAATAACATCATATAATGCTGTGAATTATTTGAAAATATTATAATCATATAATATGGAATATTACCTTAGTCTTCTGGAAAACAAGAATAATATGATAAACAAAATATCCAGCCTTTTTGTACTTTGTCTGGCTGCTTTTACTACATCAGTGTTTGCGGGCGGTCCTCCACCAGCAATTGTGCAGGTTGAAGGTGCTATCGATATAGAAATTGCTCCCTTCATATGGGTATCTGGAACTGTAATCGGTCGATTTGATTCAAAAATTGCTGCTGAAGTCGAAGGTGTATTAAACAATGTTCTCGAAGTTGGTGACAGGGTTAATAAAAATGATGTTATCGCGAAAGTTGATGATAAAACCTATCGACTTATTAGAGATGAAATTAAAGCTGCAATTGCCCCTATTGAGGCTATGGTTGAATTTCATCATCTCGAAGCGGAAAGACTGGGAAAATTAGCCAAGAATAATAATGCCGCCAGAAATCAACTTGATCAAACACAGGCAAATCGTGATGAAGCGCTCGCTAGAATCGGAATAGTAAAAGCAAAACTAGCAATGGCAGATGATGATCTAAATCGCACGATAGTACGGGCTCCTTTTTCTGGTGTCATTGTAGAACGTTTTAAGGCGGCAGGTGAAAGGGTAGATACGGGCGAACAAATAGTGCGTTTAATTAATACAGATAAGCTTGAGATTCAGCTTCGAATTCAGCAAAAATCATTTGCACATATAAAAGCAGGGGACACACTAACTATTGCAGGACCTGAATCTGAAGTTGGTGGCATTGTTAGAACAGTTATTCCTGTTGGTGACGATGTTTCAAGGTTGCATGAAATGCGAATAGAGTTCAATAGGGAAGACTGGTCGGTAGGAACTGCCGTGCAAGTAGCGACTCCGGTGAATAAGAATCAAAAGGTTATTGCCGTTCCTCGTGATGCTCTCGTCATACGTCGTTCAGGCGTCGTTATTTACCGAATAAATAATGAGAATCAGGCTGAACTTGTTCCGGTCAAAACAGGTGTTGCTAATACGACGCATATTCAGGTTATAGGTGATGTAAACGAAAATGATAAAATAGTCGTTCGTGGTAATGAACGATTACGTCCCGGACAAAAGGTGCAAGTAATTAGCAGTATTAATGGAAAAAAATAATAAGTGAATATAACGCGTTCAAGCATGGATAATCCGGTTGCGGTACTTGTAGCGATTATTCTTTTAGTCATCTTCGGTACGATCAGTTTATCGCGACTACCTATTCAGCTAACGCCTGAGTTAGAAGAACCCGAAATCACCATTGCAACTGCTTGGCGTGCCGCCGCGCCAAACGAAGTTGAAGCAGAAATTATTGAACCACAAGAAGATGTATTAAGAGGCCTGCCTGGTTTAACTGAAATTCGCGCTAATGCATTTGAAGGTCGAGGTGAAATAAACCTGACTTTTAATGTTGAAATGGATATGCGACGAGCATTAGTTGAAGTGATGAATCGTTTAAATCAAGTGCCGGATTATCCGGACGATGCGGATGAACCATCCATAAGTAGCGTAGGTCAGGATGCACGTGCTATTGGTTGGTTCATTATTAAAACAGATGACGGTAACGAAAGACCAATCGAGTCTTATAAAGACTTTGTTGAGGAAGTTGTGCAGTCAAGGTTCGAACGTGTTCCTGGCGTAGCTCGTGCGGCTATATACGGCGGTAGCGATAAGGAATTACGTATTACCTTTGACCCTTACAAAGTCGCTAACCTCGGCATACAACTTGATAAAGTAATGAAACTGGCGGGTACCAGTAAAGATATATCGGCCGGTTTTGCTGATGTAGGTAAGCGTGAATACAGTATTCGTTTTGCCGGGAAATATGCGGCGACTGATCTTGGTGAAATGATTCTGGAATGGCGTGATGGCAGGCCTATCTATTTGCGAGACGTTGCTACTATTGAAGAACGTCTTACCGATAAAAATAGTTTTGTATTAACGAAAGGCTCGACATCCATAGCGATAAACGCGCAACGTGAAACCGGCGTTAACGTGCTCGAAGTCATGTCTGGTTTGCATGAAGCCCTGGATGAATTAAATACCGGCCCATTAAAGCGCGCTAATTTATCGATAGAGCAAGTTTATGATGAAACTATTTATATTCATCGTTCTATAAAAATGTTGCGGAGTAATCTGGCTTTGGGTGTGGCGCTTGCAATAGGCATACTGTTTTTATTCTTATTGAAATTCCCTGCTACTTTAGTCGTTGCTGCATCAATTCCCATCTGCTTAATTGCCAGCTTTAGTGTTATGGATATGACGGGGCGCACTCTGAATATCATTTCTCTTGCAGGGCTTGCCTTTTCTGCGGGCATGGTGCTCGATGCTTCCATAGTTATTCTTGAAAATATAGTGCGCTTACGTGAAAAAGGTTTGTCTGCAGAAGATGCATCAATGCAAGGCACAAGTCAGGTATGGGGTGCGTTACTCGCATCAACTGTAACGACGATTGCTATTTTTTTGCCGATAGTTTTTCTTCGAGATGAAGTGGGTCAATTATTTTCTGATCTTGCTATAACCATCACTGCTGCCATTGCGATTTCATTAATAACTGCAATAACCGTTGTGCCGACTGCGGCGAAAACATTTTTATCTCGAAAAACATTTGTTGATCCTTATAGCAAATTATGGAAAGTACTTTGTCATTTTATTATGACGTTAACGAATACACCTATTCGTCGTGCTTTATGGATAGTAATATTAATTTCTATTCCTATAGCGGTGATGATGATATTGAAACCGAAGGCAGATTATTTGCCAGATGGAAATCAGAATTTAGCTTTCGCATTTATATTGCCGCCACCGGGCACGAATATCGAAACCATCGAAAAAGAAATGGGCCAGATTGTCGCAAGTCGTATGCAACCGCATGTAGATGGTGAAGTCGAGCCACATATTAAACATTATTTTTTCGTGGCTTTTTCCAGAGGTGTGTTTATGGGCGCACGTGCTGAAAAGAATGAGGATGTAAAAAGACTAGTGCCGTTGATTAATTCAGTCGTGCAAGGTTTCCCCGATACATTAGCTTTTGCTAAACAGGCATCATTATTTCGTGGTTTTGGTTCGGGGCGTACTATTGATATCAATATTCAATCGAAAGATTTATCAAAATTAATGGATGCGGCATTACAGGCTTATATTCCAATTGCTGCAATATATCCAAATACGCGTCCTCGTCCCGGGCTTGAACTAGCACAACCGGAATTGAGGTTAATACCTAATGAGCGGCGTATATCCGAAGCAGGTTGGGACCGTTCTATCGTTGCCGCATTTGCACAAACATTGGGTGACGGTCGTTTTATTGGTGATTATTTTAATGGCGAAGAAACACTGGATATTATTTTGCGCGCGAAACATTGGAATACGCCGGAAGAATTAGAAGGGACACCGGTAATGACAGCGAATGCCGGGGTACTGCCTTTAAGTGAACTAGTTGATGTTGTTCGTACTGCCGGGCCAGAAGAAATCAGACGTATTAATCGCAGAAGAACGGTAACGCTTGAAGTATCGCCGCCAGCAACGGTATCTCTGGAGGAAGCATTAGAAATTATTAAGAATGATATCGAACCTCAAATACTTGAATTATTACCTGAAGATGGTGATATTCAATATGGAGGAACGGCGGATAAGCTAACAACGGCATTGAGTAATATGATTGGTAGTTTTTTATTAGCAATTACCATTCTCTATTTATTGATGAGTGCGATGTTTCGTTCATTTAAAGATAGCCTGTTAGTCATGTTATCAATTCCACTAGCTACCTTTGGCGGTGTACTGGCATTATATTTAATCAATCTGGTCAGTTTTCAGACGATGGATTTATTAACCATGATTGGTTTTATTATTTTACTTGGTTTGGTGGTAAATAATGCTATTTTACTGGTGCATCAGGCTAGGGTGGCCGAGAGAGAAGGGCTTTCACGAAAAGATGCGGTAGAGGAAGCCATATTGTTGCGTTTACGGCCTATAATGATGAGTACCCTAACCAGTATTTTCGGTATGTTGCCGTTATTATTGATTTCTGGTGCAGGAACTGAACTATATCGAGGTTTAGCTGGAGTCATAGTCGGGGGTATGTTGGTGAGTACCTTTTTTACATTAATATTATTGCCTAGTTTGTTGCGTATTGGTGAGTCTAAAAGACTTGCAACTGCCTAGGATATAATTAAATAGGACTATATTAAGGAAACAGTTCGCAATTAATGATTTTTCTATTGCAGCTGATTCTATTAATATGAAAAAATAAAAGAATGAATATAAGAATACAGAAACACAGTCTTTTTTATGAAAATAACAGTTAAATCCCTAAGCTTAATCTTTCTTGCGCTATGTAGTATTTCGAATGCGTATGCGAATCGTTATGTCTTGAGTAGTACAAAAGACACCGTTATTGGCGAAACGAAAATTATTTTGGCGGATGAGCGCGATACCCTGCTTGATATCGCTCGCCGACATGGTTTTGGTTATCAAGATATGAAGCTGATTAACCCTGACGTTGATACTTGGTTACCAGGAGAAGGGCAGGAAGTAATTTTACCGGGGCAATTCATTTTACCGGTTGCTCCTCAGGAAGGTATTGTCCTAAATATCCCTGAAATGCGCTTGTATTATTATTTGCCGAAAGAAAAGGGAAAACCGCAAGAGGTTCTTACTTATCCTCTTGGTGTTGGTCGTGAAGGTTGGAATACACCTTATATAAAAACCTACATTGCTGAGAAAAAAGAAAATCCTAATTGGTACCCGCCTGCATCGATTAGAAAAGAGCATGAAGAAAAGGGTGATCCTCTTCCAAAAGTAGTGATGTCAGGACCAGATAACCCATTAGGTTTTTTTGCAATGCGTTTAGGTCGGCCGGACTATCTGATTCATGGAACAAATAAGCCTTATGGCTTAGGTATGCGTATAAGCCATGGCTGTATACGTTTATATCCTGAAGATATCGAAGCGCTTTTTGCCGAAGTTGCGATTAAAACGCCCGTCAATATTATTAATCAGCCTTATAAAATCGGAGTGAAAAATAGCGTTATCTATATTGAAGCCCATCCTTTTATGGTCGAAGATTCAGAGCAATATGAGAATAATTTAACCAGTGTGATTAGCTTGATTATTGATCTGTCAAAAGGACAAAATTATGAACTAGATTGGTCAGCAGCATATGGAGCAATCAATAGTCCTAGTGGACTGCCTGTTGCGATAGGTATGTATATCCCTGAAGTTATACAAGCAAAATTGGATGACGTATTTATTGATAATGCTCAGGTAAAAACGGTTAAAAAAGAAACTCAGAAGTCTCCGCTAAAAGTGGCTAAAAAATCAAGCCATAAGTCTCAGGTAAAAGTGATCGGGAAACTAACTGAAAGTCTTCAGGTTAAAGTGGATGGAGAACTAAGTGATGCCCTACATTCAAAAGCGACCAAAAAATTAAATGATGACCTACAGGCAAAAGTAGCTGAAAAATTGAATAAAGAACTTACTCAGGCAGAGAAAGTTAATTTACAGTTACGTATGGATTCTGATTTGAAGAAATAAAAGTATTTGAAGTTCTTCTCTTATTAAGAATTACTTTATTAAATATCCTGTAACTTCATCTCTTATCGACAACCGTCGTTTTACTTTTACGTGCTTACAACTGGTGTCTACTGCTTAGATTTTTATCTTTTATTAAATTCGCTACTTTATTTAATTATCCAGTGTGACTTAGCATTTTCGACAGCTTGTTTCCGACGCCGTCTGAAGTGCCTACAGTTGGTGTCTACCGCCTACTTCCCTGTGGTCATCGTTGCTTCGGACTCCCCGGCAAATGTTCCCGACATTGTTCTAACTCCTGCTTCCATGCAGTCGTGTCCTCTCACTACATTGCCTGCATGGACGCAGGCACTTATGATTAGTTAGGAACAATAATCATGACAGTCCATCCAAGGACATCATCTTTTGTGTACTCCTCGGCTTTGACTCCTGTGTCGCTCTATCTCCTGCATCCATGCAGTCGTGCATAAAAGATATACATTACGGTCCCTGTAAATAAAAAAAAGCCCCTGATTCTTTCGAATAAGGGCTTTAAAAACTTAGAAATAAATTTCTAGTTCTTACTTCATCATTGCTTTTTCAAACATACGATCAAGCTTTTGAGAATTTGCACTACAACATTCTAATGCAGCATCAGCAGTAGATTGTGCTTGTTGAGCGGCATATGCAGCTTCAGAAGCAATTCCATGTCCGATTGTAGCTAGGTTATAAGCGTCAGTTGCTTTTGACATTGCAGCAGCAGCAGATGCTTTAGCTTCGTTGATTTGAGTCATATCTGCACAACCACCAAGCATAGCAAGTGATAGAGCAAGAATAGAAACTTTAATAATTTTTTGCATGTTTGTTCTCCAGTTAAACTAATAATGCTGAGGTCGTCCCCAGTTCTCCGATTATGGTCAGACAATGATGACCTATTTCAAAGTGTTAATCAATTTTTATACCTATAAAATAGGTAAAAAAATGACTAAATCTAATTCTAGGACTTCACAAGTAACTTATTAATAGTATTCGACTTATGATTTTAACGTCCGACAGAATTACCAGACCTTTTCAAGCGACTATCATAACGGTCAAACGTGAAATTAAGTAGGGCGGTTTCAAAGCCAGACATTGGGTTTTCAGCACAATAATCTTCTAGCGATTCAGCAATCTCATTTATATTCATTTTTCGGGCAATGCTGTAGGTTTTCTCGGTAAACATATTATAGGCGGTTAAGAAACCCTTGATATAATGTTTGAAATTTTCGATATCTCCGCCAGCAATTGCCTGGGTGTATCCAAAACAGGATTTTTTGCCTAGTCCCCATACGGCATAATTGCCTTTACTATCAATAGCGAAGGTTGATGATGATGTTAGTACCAAGACTAAAGCGATGATTAATGACTTCATTGTTACTTCCTCTTTAATTTAATTTAATTTATTGTGTATTTATTCTCTGATAATATCTGTGAGACCTGCAATTAAGCGTTGAATTCCCATAGATGACGTTTTTTTATCCAGTGCACCATAAGCGATACGTACATAACAGCCATCATTCATACCGAATGTTTCACCTGGTATCACTGCTATTTTATGTTCTTTTATTAATCTTTTGACAATTTGCATTCCCGTGAGTGATGTATTTAATTTTACCAAAAAATAAAACGCACCCATAGTATTCGCTGTTGTACATATTGTCTTGATATTTTGCAATGCAGCATAAAGTTCATCACGAACAGCATTAATTTGTTTTAAGTGAGATAAGGTATAGTTCTGTCCTTCTTCCAAAGCAGCTATGGCAGCTTCCTGTGTTATGCGAGCTGGGCAAATAAGATTGGTATCCTGAACTTTTTTTACCGACAAAGACAGATGTTCTGGAATTATCATATAGCCGATGCGCCAACTGGCAAAACCATAGGCTTTAGATAAAGAATACAGAGAAATAGTGTGCTCACTAGAATCGGGGCTACTGGCAACGGAATAATGTTTGGTGCCGTTATAAGTGAAGTATTCATATGCCTCATCTGAAATATGATAAATCCATTTTTCTCTACATAATTTGTTTATCTGTTTCAATATTGATTCGGGGTAAACCGCGCCAGAGGGGTTATTGGGCGAAACAGTGACAATCGCTCTGGTTTTTTCGGTAATAGCAGAGGCGATGTTGTCTAGTATCGGTTGATAATTATTATCCGTTTCGACAATGACTGCCTTGCAACTAACCATATTGATTGCCATTTCATGATTGAAATAATAAGGACGCAATAAAATAATTTCATCATCGGGATCAGTAATAGCCATCATGGCATTCATAAATGCCATATTGGCGCCAGCAGTAACAACAATTTTTTGTTGATGTTGTTCTAGATGAATGTTGTTTTCATTTTTTAGCTTATTTGAAATACGCTCTCTCAGTTCATCAAGTCCTTCAACGGCAGAATATAAATGATAACTGTGCTGTGAGTCGACTTGAGATGCTCTGTCTAATGCAGACTGTGGTGGTGTAAAATAAACAACACCTTGTCCTAATGAAATAGTGCCGGGTGTTTCATTGATCATATTGGCAATGATAGGAATGATGGGGGATTGTATCTCACCCATACGTTGGCTGGGATTATAAGATTTATTTTGCATGGTATTTAAATAACGCAAATGAGACTGTAAACAACATAGAGATGTGTTTATTTATATTTGATGGTTTGCGGGAGTAGATATAAATTATTAATTGCTAAGCAACAACATGCTTCGACCTGAAAATTGATTTTTCAGGAATTCCATTTGATCCGCAAGGATTCTTCTGTTTGATAAAGCAAGATATTCAGCCCAATTAGGTACAAAAGGAACCGCTAGTAGTGGCATATGCGCTTTTTCAGGGTTGCGATTTGCTTTTTTGGTATTGCAATAACGACATGCGGTGACGACATTTGACCATCTGTCTATTCCACCCTTTGAGATGGGAATGACATGGTCACGGGTTAATAAATTCTTGTGAAACTCACTACCACAATACATGCATAAATAAGCATCACGTAGAAACAATTCTCTATTGGTTAATGGTGGAATAGTGCGTTTGCCATGCTTAATGCGAGTAGAGCGTTTGACTGCGATAATGGAATTTATTTTGACTATGGAACGTTCGCCGGATAACCGGCTAGTTCCACCATGAAAGGTAAATAGGCTATCACCCGCGGTCCAGGCTATCATTTCACGAGCATACAGATTTACGGCATTTTGCCATGGAATCCACCTTATTGGCGAGCCTGCAATATCAAGTCGTAAAATTAATGGTGTCATGTCAATTCATCGTTGTTTAGAGTCTTGTAACGCCTTTTGCCTTAGAATATGCCCCTAGTTTTATGCGAAACCTTAATAAGGTCAAGTTTGATAGATATCCATGATAATTGTAAATGCATTTTCTTAGCACGTCGGTTTTAATCCATGGCGACGTTGCTCCTCTTTGCAGGGGGCAGCCATGCGGATTGTCGCGTCTTGCCCTAAATAAAAACTGACGCACTCTGAACACGTATTTACAATTATCATGGATATTACAATAGATGAAAGAACTCGATAAATTACTATTAATTATGAAATCTCTACGTGATCCTGTGAATGGCTGTCCATGGGATAGAGAGCAGACCATAGATTCAATCAAAGGTTATACCATTGAAGAAGCTTATGAGCTGGTTGATGCCATAAAAAGTAATGATATGGATGGCATTAGAGATGAATTGGGTGACTTACTTTTCCATATTATTTTTTATTCTGAAATGGCCGATGAGGATAAACAGTTTAACTTTGAGGATGTTGTGAAACAGCTCAATCAGAAACTCGAGCGTCGTCACCCGCATGTTTTTTCTGATACACAGCTTGATAATAAAAAACAAGTTAAAGAATTATGGGAGCAAATAAAAAAGCAAGAACGTAAAAACGCATCAAATAATAATAAAAATAAAAAAGAGAAAAGATTACTAGATGATGTTGCTAAACACATGCCTGCGATTCAAACAGCAGCTAGATTACAAAAACGGGCTGCCAGTATTGGCTTTGATTGGTCTGAGAGCAAAGATATTCTCGATAAAATGAAAGAAGAATTGTTAGAAGTTAGTGAGGCTATGGATAAATCCGATAATCTAGATCACATAGCCGAAGAGTTGGGCGATCTTATGTTTTGTTGTATTAATCTGGCGCGACACTATCAGATAGATTCTGAACTTGCTCTTCAAGGAACTAATGATAAATTTATCCGACGTTTTAATTACATTGAAGCATCGTTAATTAAACAAAATAAATCACTTGATGATGCGACATTGGAGGAGATGGATGCACTCTGGGATGAAGCCAAATTAAAGCTAAATTAAAGCCAAATTAATTAGAAAACCCGATACCTGTCTTTTGCAATTAATTTGCCGTTACTATTGAACCTGAATTCAGTAATCCATTTGTTAGTGCTGTTTTTCTTTGGTATATAAAACCAGGTTTTACTGAGTATGTTGTGATGATAATCACTACGGATCGTTTCGTGATCTGAAATTCCGAATTTATAAAGTACCTCTGCTTCCGATATAGTATTCCTTAGCAAGGTGTAATCTCGCATATTGATAGCATCAGCAGAGGCTAGCTGACTAGCCAGAGAACCATAAATGAGAACTAAGAGGAGGAGTATGGTTTTTTTCATGGTATCGCTTCTATTTATTGTCTAGTTTGAGCGAAGTTAAAGGAATTGGTTCAACGTTGGGCGTAAAAAAAATGGGTGCAATCACTTGCACCCATATCTCAAGGGGGGGAGGAGATATATTACAACTATATCACCGCATAACTTACACCAACTAGTTGCAATATTTTAAAATCAATAGCTTACAAGGTTAGCTACTTACTTAATCTGTTACTAAACGGCGAAAATTTGACTGTTGACGTAAAATTGCCACTTTAGCAAAGTATAGATGTTTTCCTACAAACTATCTTATTCAGCGTCTTTATCGTATTCCAGCATGGCATAAGCGGAATGATTGTGAATAGACTCGAAATTCTCTGACTCTACGACATATTTAGAAATTCGGTCGTCTTTATTAAATTCGACGGCGACATCTCGTACGATGTCTTCAACAAACTTAGGGTTATCATAAGCCCGTTCAGTTACATATTTCTCATCAGGACGTTTTAATAAACCATAGAGTTCACAAGAGGCGACTTTTTCAATGATATCGATAAGTTCTTCAATCCAGATAAAATCACGCATGCTTACACAAGCGGTGATATGAGAGCGCTGATTATGAGCACCATAATTAGATATGCTTTTTGAGCATGGGCAAAGGGTAGTGACAGGGACCAGAACTTTAACCAGAACCTCAGGTTTATTGTTTCTGATTTGCCCGATAAAAGTCACTTCATAATCCATCAAACTCATGACACCTGAAACAGGTGCCTTCTTATTTACAAAATAAGGGAAGTTCATTTCGATATCGCCTGATTCTGCATTAAGTCGTTCAGTCATTTCTTCAATCATGCGTTTGAAAGATTGCACGGTAATTTCATATTCATGATGATTGAGAATTTCAATAAAGCGTGACATATGAGTGCCTTTATATTCTTCAGGCAAATTTACGTACATATTGAAATTCGCAACAGTATGTTGCTCGCGGCCAGATCTGTCGCTGACTACGATAGGATGTTTAATATTTTTTATACCGACTTTGTCGATAGCAATATTTCTTGTGTCCACAGTATTCTGAGTGTCAGGTATTTCGGTTGTAGGTACTGATTTGCTCATTAGCTTTAATTCCAATAACTGAGTTAAGTTAAGTTTAGTGTAGTAAAAATTCGGCCAGAAATTTTACGTTGTATGACGCTTCGTCATTTAAATTCACATCCAGCTTGGTTGAGAGTAGATGGTTATAAATAGTAAAAATTATTTATCGCGTTTAACGATGTAATCCGCTATCGCTCTTAATGTATCGGCTTGTTCATCGAAAACATCAAGGCATTTAATTGCTTTGCTGTGCAGTTCGCCGGCTGCTTCTTTGGCGCCATTAAGACCGAGTAATTCAGGATAAGTCGGTTTATTCATTTCTCTATCCGAACCTTGTGGCTTACCTAAAGTTTCGGTATCACTCTCTATATCAAGTATGTCGTCTTTTATTTGGAAGGCAAGGCCTATACATTTCGCATACTGTGAAACACGAGAAAATAAATCGAGGTCAACATTTTCAACAGACAGCGCGCCTAATTCAGTACTTGCCTTAATGAGAGCACCGGTTTTATGGATGTGCATATTTTCAAGTTCAGTAATATTCAGTGATTGTCCAACCGCGGCTAAATCGATAGCTTGTCCGCCTGCCATACCTCTAGAGCCGCTGGCAATGGCTAAGGTATCAATCATAGATAAGCGTTGTTGGCTATTAACCTGAATCTTTGGATCATGCGCTAAGATATGAAAGGAGAGTGCTTGTAGCGCATCTCCGGCCAATATTGCTGTCGCATCATCATATTTCTTATGGCAAGTAGGTCGGCCTCGACGTAAATCATCGTCATCCATAGCAGGTAAATCATCATGGATGAGAGAATAAGCATGAATGATTTCAACGGCACAAGCTGGTCCATCAAGTGCTTCTAATTTCACGCCAAACGCTTGACCTGTCGCATAAACTAAAACAGGACGGATTCGCTTGCCTTCGCTTAATACGGAATAGCGCATAGCCTCATGCAATTTTTCTGGCTGTATCGACGTATCGGGTAACCAGTGACCTAGCGCTTTTTCTACAGATTTTTGATAAACATGTAATCGTTCTGAAAAATCGGACATTTATTTATTCGTTATTGCTGTTTTGGTCAAAAGGTTCAAGTTCAGATTTACCGTCTTTGTCCAGTAATATGCTGACTTTCTGTTCTGCTTCACTTAAAGCTTGCTGACATGCTTTTGTTAATAAAATGCCTCGTTCGAAATATTTCAGGGATTCTTCCAGTGATAAATCGCCTTTTTCCATTTTTGCCACGAGCTGTTCAAGCTCAGCTAATGTTTTTTCGAAGTTGATTGAGTTTGTTTTTTTTGGCACAAAAGCCTCTAATACGTTGGGTCTAAATAAAGAACGACCTTGAAAAGGGCGCATATATTAGCATCACTTAGGCTCATTACCAGCCGCCAGAGCATCTTTTTAGCTTTTGTTTATATAGTGCTTTGAGAAAAGGAATGAAATTTTGGATAAAATCAATGCTACATTGTGAAAATCACATGAGTTATCCTATCGTGAATTATTAATTAGCTGAGAGATAAACACTTGTCATCAAAATACGATGCCTCTGATATTGAGGTATTAACGGGTCTGGACCCGGTTCGTAAGCGACCGGGAATGTATACCGATACCACACGTCCTAATCACCTCGTGCAAGAAGTACTGGATAATAGTGTCGATGAAGCTATTTCTGGATATGCCTCCAAAATTGAAGTAACGCTACATAAAGACGGCTTTGTCTCAGTGACCGATGATGGTCGTGGTATGCCTGTCGATAAACATCCGGGTGAAAAGGTATCCGGAGTCGAAGTGATCCTAACGCGTTTACATTCTGGCGGTAAGTTCTCCAATAAAAATTATAAATTCTCCGGTGGTTTGCATGGTGTTGGTGTGTCAGTTGTTAATGCTTTGTCGAAAACGCTTGAAGTATTAGTTCGTCGTGGCGGTAAAGAATATAGCATGACTTTTAAAGGCGGAAATGTGAAAACCTCATTAAAGGTTGTTGGAACAGTCGGCAAGAAAAATACCGGTACGACTATTCGTTTTATAGCCGATGCAAAATATTTTGATACGACCAATTACGCTGTTGCAAGATTGAAACACCTAATGCGTGCCAAGGCTGTTTTATGTTCAGGTTTAAAAATCTCTTTTCATGACGAAGCGAAAAAAGATAAACAAGAATGGTGTTATGAAGATGGAATTAAAACCTATCTAGCAGAAGAATTAGTCGGTTTAGAGTTATTACCTCCAGAACCTTTCTTGGGATCTGTGCAAGGTGAACACGAAGGTGTCGATTGGGCAGTGCATTGGTTAGCAGAACCTGGCGATATGGTGACTGAAAGTTACGTTAATCTTGTGCCAACAGTGCAGGGTGGTACCCATGTTAACGGCATGCGCCAAGGTATGTTGGATGCGTTACGAGATTTTTGTGAATCACGGAACCTATTACCACGAGGTGTGAAACTGACAGCAGATGATATATGGGATAGTTGTTGTTATATCTTATCCGTGAAAATGGATGATCCGCAATTTGCGGGGCAAATAAAAGAACGCTTGTCGTCACGAGAATGTGCCATCTTTGTTTCAGGTGTTGTTAAAGATGCACTGAGTCAATGGTTACATCAACACGTAGAGATGGGTGAACGTATTGCTGAATTAGTGATTGCTGCCGCGCAAAAACGACTTAAATCAAATAAAAAAATTGTACGTAAGAAAGTTAGTGGTGGTCCAGCACTACCCGGAAAATTAGCCGATTGTTCCATGCAGGATATTAGTGTCTCTGAATTATTTTTAGTGGAAGGTGATTCTGCTGGCGGTTCGGCTAAACAGGCTAGAGAACGGGAGTTTCAAGCGGTTATGCCATTACGCGGCAAGATATTAAATACTTGGGAAGTAGACTCAGCAGAAGTATTGTCTTCGAAAGAAGTACATGATATTGCCGTCGCTGTTGGAGTCGACCCGGGTTCGACAGATTTATCCGGATTACGTTATGGCAAAATATGCATACTTGCTGATGCTGATTCAGACGGAGCGCATATCGCAACCTTAATCTGCGCTTTATTCCTTAAACATTTCAAACCTTTGGTTGAAAACGGACATATTTATGTTGCGATGCCGCCGCTCTATCGAATAGATGTTGCTAAAGATGTTTATTACGCACTAGATGATTCTGAAAAGCAGGGTGTATTGGATAAAATTGCGGCTGAAAAGAAACGTGGCAATATTAATGTGCAACGATTTAAAGGTCTGGGTGAAATGAATCCTATACAGTTGCGAGAAACTACTATGGCCACAGCAACACGGCGGCTAGTGCAATTAACGCTGCCAAATGAAAAGCAGGCAGAAAAAGTAATGGATATGTTGTTAGCTAAAAAGCGTGCCGCTGATAGGAAGAAATGGCTGGAATCGAAAGGTAATGAAGCTGAAGTTATTTAGATTGAAAAGAATGATTATTACCATATATTAAAAGTAAAATCATATAGGTATCAATATATTATATTAATAAAATAATATTAATTAGAGGAAATTTTAGTGCCAGATTCAATGAGTTTTGACTTCGAGCAAAACGAACAACAACCGTTACAGGAATTTACCGAGAAGGCTTATCTGGATTATTCAATGTACGTCATTCTCGACCGTGCTTTACCGCATATCGGTGATGGTCTGAAACCGGTGCAACGACGAATTGTTTATGCCATGTCGGAATTGGGTTTAAAAGCAACAGCGAAGTATAAAAAATCTGCTCGTACTATCGGTGATGTATTGGGTAAATTTCACCCGCATGGTGATTCTGCCTGTTATGAAGCCATGGTCTTGATGGCACAGGATTTTTCCTATCGTTATCCTTTGATCGACGGTCAAGGCAACTGGGGTTCGATGGATGATCCTAAGTCCTTTGCTGCCATGAGATACACCGAATCAAAACTCACACCTTATGCTGATGTTTTACTTGGTGAAGTGAGTCAGGGCACCGTTGATTGGACTCCAAATTTTGATGGGACATTAGAAGAGCCAAAAATATTACCTGCACGTTTACCGAATATTCTCCTAAATGGAACTACGGGTATTGCTGTTGGAATGGCAACCGATATTCCACCGCATAATCTCAAAGAAGTTGCTAGTGCTTGTATTCGTTTACTGGAATCTCCCAAGAGCACTGTTAAAGAACTCTGCAAACATATTAAAGGACCAGATTATCCGACGAAGGCTGAAATTATTACACCCAAGTCAGCCATACAAGAAATGTATGAAACTGGACACGGTTCGATCAAAATGCGTGCTATTTGGGAAAAGGAAGATGGCAATATTGTTGTCACTGCGCTGCCGCATCAAAGTTCCGGGAGCAAAATACTAGAACAAATTGCCGCACAGATGCAGGCGAAAAAATTACCCATGTTGGAAGATTTGCGTGATGAATCCGATCATGAAAATCCAATTCGACTCATTCTTATTCCTCGTTCTAATCGTATTAATCTTCAAGAGGTGATGTTGCACTTATTCGCAACTACTGATCTTGAACGCAGTTATCGCGTTAATTTAAATATCATTGGTTTGAATGGTCGTCCTCAAGTTAAAGATCTAAGGGGTATCTTGAAAGAATGGTTGGAGTACAGAACAGAAACGGTACGTAGAAGATTACAATTCCGTTTAGATAAGATTCTTGCGCAAATTCATATGCTCGAAGGTTTGATGATTGCTTATCTGAATATTGATGAAGTAATTCAAATCATTCGTGAACAAGATAAACCGAAAGCGGTATTAATGAAACGCTTTAAGTTAAGTGATATTCAGGCTGATGCAGTTCTTGATTTAAAATTACGTAAGTTAGCTAAACTTGAAGAGATCAAGATCAAAGGTGAACTAGCTGAGTTAAGTAAAGAACGTAAAGAGCTAGATAAAATTTTAGGTTCTAATCAACGCTTAAAAACTTTAGTAAGAAAAGAAATCGAAGCTGATGCGAAAGAGTACGGTGATGCTCGCAAGTCACCATTAAAAGAAGGCGTAGAAGCGAAAGCTATCGATGAGACTAGTCTTGTTCCAACAGAGCCGGTCACAATTGTACTTTCAGACAAAGGTTGGGTGAGGGCGGCTAAAGGACATGAAGTTGATCCAGAAACATTAAATTATAAAAGTGGTGATAGTTTTAAACAGGCAAGCTTAGGCAGAAGTAATCAGCTTGCTGTCTTTGTTGATTCAAGTGGACGCTGTTATTCGTTGCCGGCACATTCTTTACCTTCAGCACGAAGTTTAGGTGAGCCGATCTCTGCTCGTTTAACACCGCCGGATGGTGTTACTTTTGAAGGTGTTATGGCCGGCGATCCTGATACTATATATCTTGTTGCTTCAGATGCGGGTTATGGCTTTATGGTTAAGCTTGAAGATATTTATACAAAAAATAGAAATGGTAAGTCAATTATATCCGTACCGAAAGGCGGAAAAGTTTTAGCTCCAAGCAAAGTTAATGATATTAAAAATGATTGGGTCGCAGCAGTAACGTCAATAGGACGTATGTTGATGTTTCCAATTAGTGAATTGACTTTATTACCAAAAGGAAAAGGTCTGAAAATCATTCAAATACCACCAGCAAAATTTAAAACACGTGAGGAATATGTTATTGCTATAACGGCAATGGGGGAAACTGATAAGTTAGTTGTTTACTCGGGTAAAAAGCATGTGACGCTGAAATCAGCAGATCAAGAGTATTATATTGGTGAACGTGGTCGACGAGGAAATATGTTGACTCGAGGTTACAGAAACGTAATTAGAATTAAACCTGAGCCGTAGAAATTAATCTACTTATGCAGAAAATCGCATATACAGGTTTATCAGTGAGCGATTGTTAGATTTAATTTAAATATTCTAAGATACCGTACATCCGTGTAAATCATCGTTTCAGGCGTCCTGCCTTCTCGCGACATAACTATCCATCCATGGATATAAAAAAAGCCGGGGTCATAACGCCCGGCTTGAGTATTTTGAACGAATTCTTGGGGGAAGGAGGGGTGAACCCGTTCTTAATTGGGTTATCGGTATATTTCGAAATAACTTTAGCTTAATTTAAACTCGGGTTTTACCTGCTTTACCTACTTCTTCTTTTACTAGCCTGGGAACAAGATAGCCCGATACAGATTCATGCATTTTCTGGATAAGAATTTTGGCGACTTGTTCGTCTACATTGAAATGAGCGGTGCCAGTTACGGGATCTAACAGGTGTAAATAATAGGGCGTTACTTGGTTCTCAACCAGACGTTCGGAAAGTGCGATTAAAGATTCCGTCGAGTCATTTATCCCTTTTAATAACACTGATTGATTAAGTACCAGAATATTAAAACGACGTAATAGTTTAATATTATTGATAACAGCATCATCAATTTCATTAGCATGATTGATATGCAAGACGAAAATTAGTGTTTTTCCTATATTCGCAATTTGCTTGATTAACTCTTCTGAGAGACGAGCAGGCAGTACGACAGGGATGCGAGTGTGAAAACGGATACGTTTTATATGATCGATCTGCGAAAGAGCCTGACATAGTTCGATTAAACGTCGATCAGACAATGTCAAAGGGTCGCCGCCGCTAAGAATCACTTCTTTGATCGTTTCGTCTGATCGGATGTAGTCTAAACTTTGTTCTAGGTGCTTCCCATTTGTGGATGATTCTTGATAGGGAAAGTGCCGACGGAAGCAATAACGGCAATGGATAGCACAGGCGCCTGTCGATATAGACAGGACGCGGCTATTATATTTATGCAACAGTCCTTGTACTGGCTGTACGTTGGCTTCTGCCAAAGGGTCATTAACATAACCTTCACAATCATCCTCTTCATCTATATACGGAAATACCTGACGTAAAAGGGGATCGTCTGGATTATTTCGTTGTATGCGGTCGGCAAAAGCATAAGGGACACGAACAGGGAACTGTTCTATAGATTGTTGACTGTAACCAATACTGTCAGCCATAAGACCCACATAGTCGAGTAAGTCATTTGGTTGGCGTATAGCCTGTGCCAGTTGTTCTTGCCAGGATAAAGACTGCATTCTTAACTTGGTTCCATGTATGATGTTGCGATTTTTTAGAACTATAAACGTTGAAAACGTTATGAACGTAGCTTAGGCGAGGCAAAAACTGGTGAAATAGCGCAGTTTATTATTATTTGCTGCTTTCCAGCCACGCATAGTTTGGCATTTGTTGACTTCGCATAAGCAAGCGTAATAGTTTTCATACATCACTATATTGTAAAGAGGTAAAAATGGCGACTTACAGTACGAACCAATTTAAACAAGGTCTTAAACTTATGATTGATAATGCCCCTTGTACCATTATCGAAAATGACATTGTTAAACCAGGAAAAGGTCAGGCATTTAATCGCGTAAAACTACGTAATTTGAAAACCGGCCGTGTTTTGGAAAAAACCTATAAATCGGGTGAGTCTGTTGAAGGTGCGGATGTCATTGAATTGGATATGCAGTATCTCTACAGTGATGGTGATATGTGGTATTTCATGGATAAAAACACTTTTGAGCAGTTTGAGGCAGATGAAAACGCCATGGCTGATGCGAAACAATGGATAAAGGGTGAAGAAATGTGCATTGTCACGCTATGGAATAATGTGCCTTTATCCGTTGCAGCACCTAATTTCGTTATCCTGCAAATTTCTGATACGGATCCCGGTGTTCGCGGTGATACCGCCCAAGGTGGTACAAAACCGGCAACCCTGGAAACGGGTGCTGTGATAAAAGTGCCACTATTTGTTGAATCTGAACTGGTAAAGATCGATACGCGAACTGGGGAATACGTCGGTCGCGCAAAAGATTGATTGAGTTCTTTTAAGCTTAATACATTTGATTCAAATATTTGTTTGAATTCGTTCTTTTTTAAGGAATTTTTGCATTTAATACAGGTCTAATTTCTGTAAATTAATTATTTTTTACTATTATTTAAGTTAAGAGTAAGGGGTAAAAATATGGAAAATTTTGAACATACGATGAGTGATTTATTCGCTCAATTAGGATTAGCTAATGCCGATATTGATGTTGATAAGTTTATTCATCAGCATCGTCCTATTGCCGATGAATTATCTCTTGAAAAAGCATCATTCTGGAATACCGGACAGACTCAATTTATTCATGAGGCCTTGTCTGAAGATTCTGATTGGTCAGAACTTATTGATCAGTTAGATACTCGTTTACGAGCTTAAGACTTTTTCTTCAGTACTAGTTTATTAATGACTGGTAGTTTAATACGCTAGTCCTTAATATCGCTTGCCATGACCTCTGAACTTTCATGGCGACCAACAGCTAGCCTCGAACTTATTAAACAGCGTGCCTCGTTGTTGCAACAAATCCGTAGCTTTATGATGCGTCGTCATATACTTGAAGTCGATACGCCAGTGTTGAGTCACTATGCCAATAGCGATCCTTATGTAGAAAGTATGCTTACGAATAATCTGGCGCACAAAGAAGTTCCACTCTATCTGCATACTTCTCCAGAGTTCTGTATGAAACGTCTATTAGCCGCAGAATTAGGATCAATTTATCAAATTACTCATGTGTTTCGTGATGAAGATTCCGGTAAAAGACATAATGCTGAATTCAGTATGCTTGAATGGTATCGATTGGAGTTCGATTATTATCAATTAATGGATGAGTTAGCGGAGTTATTGCTTGATATTGGTTTACCGAAACCAGATAAAATGAGCTACGCTGAGGTATTTTTAGAATCGCTACGAATTGACCCGCATACGGCAACTTTAAATCAGCTTCAGGATATAGGCGGAGAATATGGCTGGGGTAGTGATTCAGAAGATCGACATGCATTACTTGATTATATTTTTTCAGAAGCGGTTATTAAGAAAATAAACAATGAGTGTCAGCCGCTTATTATTTATGATTACCCTCAATGTATGGCTGCTTTAGCGACAATAAAACCAGAGCCTCCTTATATTGCAGAACGTTTTGAATTATTTATTGGCGGTGTGGAGATTGCCAATGGCTTTAATGAACTATGTGATGCTAACGAGCAACAACAACGTTTTGAAACTGAATTAAAAACAAGGAAAGACAAAGGTTTGCTTGAGTTTCCGATAGATATCAATTTTTTGGCGGCATTAGAGTCAGGCTTGCCGAAAACTGCTGGTATTGCTGTCGGGATAGATCGTTTATTGATGGTTTTATCCGGAAAAGATGATATAAAAGAGGTGATTACGTTCACCTTGGACAATAACTAGGGATACTAACTAAGGACTTATAAAAATGGGTATTTATTCAGTTGATAAGCTAATTGCTGAGACCCGTCGTATTGCTAAAGAATATCGTCTTGCCATTGGTAAAACATTGCCTGTTACGCCTGAAATAGCGATACAGGATGCTATTTCTATTCTTAAGTTACTTCCTAATGATGAAAATATTCCCGGTTATGATGCTGTTTTTGAAAAAGATGGCGAGCATTTAAAAGTTCAGATCAAAGGTCGAGCTATTTTAATGAGAAGAAACAAGGGCATCGACTTGGACAATTAAAAACCGAACAGGAATGGGATGCCATTATTCTGGTTATTATGAATGCTGATTTTATGCCGGAAGAAATTTACATGGCTAAAAGAGATATTATTCTGGATGAACTGGAAGAAAAAAAGAAAAATAATAAAAAAGGTGCGATGACATTGGCTAAGTTTAAATTAATATCAGATTTACTGTGGACAGATCAAAACGGCCTGGAACAGGATGAAATCTGGTCAAACAAAACTAATTAAATCCATACTCAATTAATGAAGTACGCTCGTATTTCATTTTATTAATTCATGCATCGTTTATTTATATTTAATTACACTCTATGAAAACAGTTGCAGAAGTATTTTCTGATAGCGGTGCATTGTCCGAATTAATAGAAGGTTATCAGCACCGTCCTGAACAGCAAGATATGGCGGAGAAAATATTATCTGCCGTTAATCAAGGACAAAGTCTGGTTTGTGAAGCAGGAACAGGTACGGGCAAAACCATGGCTTATCTGGTGCCCGCATTGTTATCAAGACAAAAAGTTATTGTTTCTACCGGCACACGTCATTTACAAGATCAACTTTATCAAAAAGATTTGCCACTGGTGCTTGAAGCTTTAGCTTCGCCTGCTACAACCATGGTTTTGAAAGGTCGTTCAAATTATCTATGCTTGCAACGACTAGATGCGGCAATTAATGATAGTAAAGGTTTAAGCTATCAAAACATGTCCGACTTGCAAGAAGTTGTGCAATGGTCGTCGTCAACGAAAACAGGTGATATTAATGAACTAGGAATGATTGAAGATAACTCTGTTATTCGGCCAACAATCACCTCGACAACAGAAAATTGTTTAGGACAAAGTTGTCCTGAATTTGATGCCTGTTTTGTATTTAAGAATAGAAAAAAAGCATTAGAATCTGATTTGGTGATTACCAATCATCACATGTTGATGGCAGATATGGGTTTACGAGAAAGTGGTTTTGGTGAAGTACTACCTTTGGCAGATATTATTATTTTTGATGAAGCGCATCAGATCCCAGAATTAGCTTCAACCTACTTTAGTAAGAGCATGGGTACGCGTCAGTTACTTGAATTGATTTCCGATATTAAAACGGCGATTCGTGAAGAAGCGAAAGACATACAAGGTTTAATCGAAGCATCGGCTAAGTTTGAAAAAACGATACGCGATGTTCGTTTAGTGTTTGGTCGTAGAGATCAGAGACTGAACTGGAAAGAAACCTGGGAGAAAACAAATTTATCAACTGAGTTGCCAAAATTATTAGAAGCTTATCAAGTCGTACTAGATATTTTGGAGACGACAAGTGAACGTGGAAAATTATTGGATAATTGTTGGCAACGTGCAAAAGCGCATTACAATTATATTGATTCTTATATGGAAACAAAGAATGAAGATTCAATACGTTGGTTAGAAATACGCGGTAATCATATTTATCTTAATAAAACGCCAGTTAATATCGCAGAAACATTTCAACAAAGACTCAAGGAATATGATGCGACAAGTATTTTTACTTCGGCAAGTCTGGCAATTAACAATAGTTTTGATCATTTTAATCGACAGCTAGGTCTTGAAGAATGTTTAACAGAAGTATGGAGTAGTCCGTTTAATTATCAGACGCAAACTTGTTTGTATCTTCCTGTTGATTTACCCGAGCCGAATCAGCCAACTTTTTTTGATGCGTTTATAGACAGAACTATAAAACTATTATCTCACAGCGAAGGCCATGCCTTTGTTCTATTTACCAGTCACGCTGCGTTGAATAAGGCCGCAAAAGCGTTATCTGAAGCAATTGACTATCCTATTTTTATTCAAGGTCGTGCACCGCGATCTGAATTGTTAAGTCAATTTCGACAAACCAAACACGCAGTACTATTAGGCACGAGTAGTTTTTGGGAGGGAGTAGATGTTAAAGGCGAGGCTTTGTCTTTGGTTATTATCGATAAACTACCTTTTGCTAGTCCCGATGATCCTGTATTACAGGCTCGTTTAAATTATTTTTCTAAACAGGGCGGCAATGCTTTTATGGATTATCAAGTGCCACAAGCGGCCATAGCTTTGAAACAAGGAATAGGGCGTTTAATTCGTGATGTAAACGATAGAGGTGTTTGTGTTATTTGTGATAAACGTATTGTTAGTAAAGCTTATGGAAAACGATTGATCAATGCCTTACCTGCAATGCCTATTACACATGATATAGAGGATGTGTATAACTTCTTCCACTAGTACATCTATTTAAATATCATCTATAAGAGACATGTATTTAATAGGTGACATTATTTTTAAATAAATCTTGTAAGGTACTGAATAATAAGACTTGATTAATAATTGTTTAGAAGATAGTTTAACTGCTATGCATAGGTTTATGAACTATGCTTAATCTTATAAAATAATTTTTTTGGGAAGTACAGGAGCAGTTAATGTCAAATCGTCGGTTAGCCTTGTTGGAATTTGATATGGGCTGGTCAATGTGGCTTACAGAAGTTCATTTACCTTTTCATATTGGCCGACATCCTGATAATGATTTACGTAGCTCAAGTAATTGTGTATCACGCAGACATTGTAAAATTGATCTCATTGATACAGGCAGTTCTAATGGCACCGTTTTACATAATAAAGTAATTAAAAATCAGGAACTTCCTCTGCAGGAGAAAACCTGCGTGCTTTTATCTGACATGATGCTCTGGATTTCTCCCTGCGATAAAGAAGGTCTGCTTTTCGAAGACAAGTCCTTAAAAACTTTTCATGGAATGAATAATGAGCTCAGCATGAGTCATGGCGTTTGCCTGGTTGATATTTGTGATTCGATGGAAAGAGATATCGAAGAAATCAATCATATTTCACAAATGTTGCGTACAAATATCATTGGCCATGATCAGGAAAAATTATTGTTATTAAAACATATGGGCGATGGTTACCTTGCTGTTTTTGATTCCTGTGTGCCGACTGTTTCAGCAGTTAAAAGATTGTTAGATTGGCAAGCAAGCAGTAATGAGAACCTTTTTCCTGCGAATATACGTATCGCAATTGATTCAGGCATAACTCATCCTAGTCATGGACATGATCGAGCCGGCATACCTATTTGTCGTGCTGCACGAATAGAAAAAACACAGGTTCGTGATATTGAAGTTCCTGGGAAATATATTAAAAAATTAAAAAACCGTAACCGTTGTTTGCTAACGAAAAGTATGAGCGAAGTAATTAAAGAAACTGATTCTGGAAAATATACTTACATGGGCAAACGTAAATTAAAAGGCTTTGCCGATGAAATGCATTCCATATTTCAATACAATAGTTAAGTGCATTAAAAAACTTTTTTATCCTCAGCTATCTCTATTCGGCAAATTTAATAAACCAATCGAAGTTCATGTTTGATTCTAAAGAAAAGAATGAAAAGGGAACTGTAGTTTTAATAAAGCCTGGCGGTTCCATTAAAATAATTCAAATAACCGATACGCACATTATTGATGATGATGCTCCGTTATTCAGTGGTTTTGATACTTCTGTTAGTTTGCTTCAAGTCATAGACAATATAAGAGAAAACGAATCCGATGCTGATTTGATTTTATTAACGGGCGATTTGATTCACGAAGCAACAAAAACCTCTTATCATAAATTATCTGAACATCTATCGACTTTAAGTATTCCTGTTTTTTGTTTGCCAGGTAATCATGATGATCCTGAGATATTGAATGAGATCATGACAATGAATGGATATGGTCTCGGTAAAGTCATTAAAGCAGGGCAGTGGTTAATTATTCTATTAGACACTTGTGTCAAAGGTGAGCATCGTGGTGAGTTATCGAATTCCGAACTTGAGTTTTTAGAGACGACACTCGCATCGCATGCCAATACTCATTGTTTAATAGCACTGCATCACCATCCTGTACCAATTAATAGCCCGTGGATGGATGCAATGTCGTTAACAAACACAAAGGAATTATTAAGTATTATCGATAAATTTGACCATGTTCGTGCCCTTGTATGGGGACATATTCATCAAGAATTTGAATTGTTGAGAAATAATGTACGCTTATTGGGTACACCATCGACGTGTTTACAGTTTAAGCCAGAAAGCGATGTCTATGCCGTAGATGATAAACCACCGGCATATAGAAAATTAGAGCTTCTAGAGGATGGAAATATAAAAACGGAAGTCGTATATGTGCTCGAATAAACCTATGATATAGATTATATTAATATAGTAAACTATTGAATTAATTGCTTATTTATGTGATTTAATCGCAACTTTATTCCTTAGGTATGTTGGCATTGCCTGTTCAACTGAAATTGCCTTATCTGCTCGTAAATCTGCCTTTGCTAACGTCATAATATCTTCAGCAGTGGGTAGAATATCACCGTTAAAGCCCAGAAATTTATTAGACAATCTGGTTTGCAGTTCTTCTGAATATGTTTTCCAGCCGCTACCAGCACCAAACCAGTCTCCCTCCGCAGGAATAATCGCTTCACTCGGATCACAAACGCTTTCTTCAATAATGAGTCGCATTAATCCGGAATCATTCTTTTTATAGAGTCCCCAATAAATTTCCTGCATACGAGCATCAATAGCTGTCGCCACACAGTTTTGATCTTTGGCAAAGTGTTGTGCCAATGCTGCTAGTGTTGAAATGGGTATTACCGGAAGGTCATGGGCAAAAGCTAACCCCTGAACAACACCTATGGCGATACGAACACCGGTAAATGCACCGGGTCCTTGTCCAAAGGCTATCGCATCAAGCTCATTTATTTGAATACCAGCTTCACTGAGTAATTCATCGACCATTGGTAGAATTAAAGCAGTATGTTGTCTTGGAGCAACTTCAAAACGCTGACTACAACTATCATTAATATCAAGTGCCGCAGAACAAGCTTCGGTTGCTGTATCTATTGCCAGTATTTTCATTTAACAGAGTTGCTTTAATAGTTTAGTTTATGTGGTGAAAATACATGTTCAGCTAAATACAATCAATTTAATTAAAATTAATTTTGTTTCAAGCTTTGCATAAGACACCTATAATGCGTGCCATGTTTAATTCATTCGAAATCATGATCGGCTTGCGCTATGTTAGAGCACGCCGTCGTAATCATTTCATATCCTTTATATCCATGACCTCAATGCTGGGTTTGGCATTGGGTGTGATGGCATTAATTACCGTGCTTTCGGTAATGAACGGCTTTGAAAAAGAACTAAAAGAGCGGATTTTAGGCATGGCATCTCATGCGACCATTGTTGGTAATGGGGATACCTTAAAGGATTGGCAACCTATTGCTGAAGAAGTTGTGCATCACCCTGAGATAGTCGGTGTTGCGCCCTATATTCATGCTGAAGGCATGTTGGTGAAAGATAAACAAGTTAATGGCGCAATCATTCGCGGTATTTTGCCAACAGAAGAACCCAAAGTTGCCATCGTCACTGAGAAAATGATCCACGGTGATTTGAATGATTTACAGACCGGTGCGTTTAATATTGTTTTAGGTAAAGAGCTTGCTCGAAAACTCGGCGTTATTGTAGGAGATAAAGTTACTTTGGTTGCGCCACAAGCCAATGTAACTCCTGCGGGGATTTTACCAAGACTTAAGCGATTTACCTTAGTGGGTATTTTTGAGGTAGGCATGCATGAATTTGATAGTGCATTAGCATTAATTCATATGGATGATGCCATGAAATTATTTCGTAAAACATCGCCTACAGGTCTGAGACTTAAAACCAGTAATATTTTGCGAGCACCCGTTATAAGCAGAGAGATTGTTAGTCAATTACCCGGTCGTTATTGGGTTGTCGATTGGACGCAACGCCATGCAAATTTTTTCCGTGCATTAAAAACTGAAAAGACAGTCATGTTTGTTATCTTGACACTTATTGTTGCGGTTGCTGCATTTAATATTATTTCAACGCTAGTCATGATGGTGTCGGATAAACAAGCTGATATCGCCGTATTAAGAACTCTCGGAGCCAGTCCGGGAAGTATTCTTAAAATCTTTATGCTACAAGGAACAATTATTGGCTTGGTAGGTATCTTCTTGGGGGTAATAGGGGGGATTTGCCTCGCCTCGAATATTGAAACAATTATTCCTGCAATTGAATCAATGATGGGCCAAAAATTTCTATCGGCTGATGTTTATTACATTAGTGACCTTCCTTCGGATATGCATTGGAACGATGTGATTATTATCAGCATTATCTCTTTTACATTGTGTCTATTAGCCACAATTTATCCTGCGTTGCGTGCAGCGGATACACAACCTGCTGAGGCGTTACGCTATGAGTGATGTATTGTTAGAAACAAAAGAGCTTGGAAAGCATTTTAGTGAAGGCGAAATGCGTGTTGATGTTTTGAATGGCGTCAACTTTAGTATTAGAAAAAATGAAAGCGTAGCAATCATTGGTGCTTCAGGTTCGGGTAAAAGCACCTTGTTACATCTGTTAGGTGGTCTTGATATTCCGGATAAAGGTGATGTGCTGATTAATAATAAAAGTATGATCAGTTTAAATGATGAGCAACGCGGTGAAATGCGCAATAAACATCTTGGCTTTATTTATCAATTTCATCATTTGTTACCAGAATTTTCTGCATTAGAAAATGTGGCAATGCCTTTATTAATCAGACGTGACAACCCGAATGAAGCTTTGGATAAGGCTGCTGCTTTGTTAGAAAAAGTTGGCCTGTCAGACCGAGTACAACATCGTCCGGGAGAACTATCGGGTGGTGAACGACAACGAGCCGCGATAGCCAGAGCCTTGGTAACAGAGCCTGCTTGTATTCTTGCCGATGAACCGACAGGTAATCTGGATGAAAAAACCGCCGATCAAGTATTTGATTTGATATTAGAGTTAAATCAAAGCTTGGGCACGAGCTTGATTATGGTGACACATAATCTGGAGCTTTCTAAACGAGTAGATCGAGTTGTCGAATTAAAAGAAGGCGTATTGATTGAAGATTAAATAAGGGCGGGCAATAATTTTATTTACGATTTCGCCTTTTTCCCCATTTGGCAATAGCTGTGAAACGCCATATCAATCGGATTATTATATAGGTCAGCATCGAACTGACCGCCCCTAGAATAAAACAACCCAGTAACAAGGGTTCCCATATATGTATTAATGTCTCACTGGCCCAATCCCAGTTAAATGTAAAATCAACTTTAATCTCCTGTTCCCCGAGTAACTTTGCGCCAGTTTGATAGGCAAAAAAGAATATAGGTGGAATAGTGACCGGATTGCTAAAGAGTGAAAATACGACGGCGATAGGCAGATTCATTCGAAATATAATGGCCAGTGCTGCCGTGCTTAGGGTTTGTACAGGCAAAGGGATAAAAGCGCAGAACATTCCGATAGCGGCACCACCAGCAGATGAACGTCGATGTACATGCCAAATATTTGGATCATGCAAATAGTCAGAAAAGAGGTGCAAGCTGCCATGTTTCTGCATATGTTCTTTATGCGGCAGGTAGCGTTTAAACAGGTTTCGTAGACTCATTATTCCTAAATATTTTGTGTCACTTGTAAAAAGCGCGGTATTATATACTTAAGTTACCCCAAAATGCAGGGAGTTGAATAGTTTTATGCTCGCAAGGACGCTGGCATTTGTTCTCGGTATCTATTGTTTGATGCAACTACATTGGTTGCCATCAGTCTGGATCGCTGTCTCAATACCTTTATTACTCATACTGACTCGATATTTCTCTGGGTTTCGCATTATTTTATTCTTTTCTCTCGGATTTTTCTGGGCATTGTTCCGTGCTGGATTGGCACTAGAACATACCCTGGATATCGGTATTGAAAATAATGAAGTTCTTATCAAGGGCACTATTGTTTCAATCCCTGAAACTTACGATGACCATATTCGTTTTTTGCTTGATACCAAAGAGGTGATTGATTCTAAAGAACAGCGTTACTCATATCCTGGAACAATTCGCTTAAGTTGGTATAGAACTCGAAATTTACCTGCGTCCGGTGAAACATGGCAATTTAAAGTAAAGTTGAAGCGCATATATGGTTTCATGAACTCGGGTGGTTTTGATTATGAAGCCTGGATGCTAAGACTGGGTATAAAGGCGACAGGTTATGTAAAGATTTCTCCTGAAAATAAAAAGCTAGGTATCAGTCACGCTTACTTTATTCAAAATATTCGCTATAAATTGGCTCAACAATTAAAGCAAAGTCTGGATAAGCCTTTGCTCGGATTGGTACTTGCTTTGAGCTTGGGTGATCGTAGTCAGCTTGATGCTGAGCAATGGAAAATATTAAGCTATACAGGGACGAATCATTTAATTGCGATATCAGGTTTGCACCTGAGTTTAATAGCAGGTTTGGTTTATTTTTTAGCGAGTTTTTTCTGGAGTCAATTCTACTATTTAACGCAACGATTACCCGCACCAGTATTTGCATCAGTTATGGCGTTTATAGCAGCTTTTTTCTACGCGATGCTTGCCGGGTTTGCGCTTCCTGCGCAACGAGCATTAATTATGATCGCGGTCTTCTTAGTAGCCTTGTTTTCAGCGCGGCAAATATTAATAAGCCATGTTATCTGCGTCGCTGTGGTTTTAGTATTAGTTTTAGACCCATTTGCCATCATTGCGGTAGATTTTTATTTGTCGTTTATAGCAGTTATTTTTATTTTGTATATCACCCGTTTTAGAATAAGTGAACATACAGCTTTAACACGTTGGATTCGTTTGCAATGCATGTTGAGTTTTGCCTTGTTTCCGATATTAATATTCTGGTTTAAACAAGTTCCGCTTTATAGTGTATTAGCTAATTTAATCGCGATTCCAGTTATTGGTTTTGTTGTTGTGCCGTTAATATTAATTGCATTAATTTTATTGTTACCGATGCCGAAAGCGGCACTCGCCTTGTATTCGTTAGTTGAGAAAATTTACCAACAACAATGGGCTTATCTTGAATTTTTGTCGCAACAAAATTATGCGGTCATCCCCATTGCAACGCCAAGTTTATTCGTACTCATCTTAGCCATTGTTGGTGTGTTAATTTTATTAATGCCTAAAGGTTTACCAGCAAGGTGGCTGGGCATATTTTTTATTTTACCATTATTATTTCCAGAAACTGAAAAATTAAAGCAAGGCGAGTTTGATTTTAATCTGCTAGATGCCGGGCAGGGATTAGCTGCAGTAATACGCACGAAAGAACATGTGCTTATTTATGATACTGGCGCTCAATTTTCTGAACGTTTTAATATTGGCGATGCGGTTATTAAGCCTTATTTGAGAGATAAAGGAATTAATGAAATATCTATATTGCTGGTTAGCCATGGTGACAATGATCATATTGGCGGTGCTAAAGCGCTAATTAAGAATTTTAAAATTAGTAAAATCTTAACTAGTGTTCCTGAGAAATTTGACGAGTTATATACTGAACACTGCTATGCAGGTCAAAAATGGACATGGGATGATGTTGAATTTGAAATACTGCATCCGCAAAAACAAAAATTGCTTAGTGGAAACAATGCCTCATGCGTACTAAAAGTTTCTTCTATCTGGGGGTCGGTGCTGCTAACGGGGGATATCGAAAAAAAGGCTGAAAATAGATTGGTAGAGCAATATAAGGATGAGTTACATGTTGATATTCTGCTGGTTCCTCATCATGGTAGCAAAACTTCATCAACGAAGGCATTTATAGCCGCTGTAGCATCCGAACATGCGTTCATTGCTGCAGGATATAGGAATCGATTTGGCTTGCCGAAACAAGATATAATAGCTCGGTATGAAGCTCATGGTGTAAAGACGCGGGTTAGCTTTGAAACGGGGGAATTATCAGCAAAGTTTCGTGATGAAGGTTTGCAAATCGATGAATTTCGAACAAAAAATCGACATTTCTGGCATCATTAAGACCATATAGTTATAAAATAATAATTCGTAAAATAATATTGGAGTGAGATTACGTGCTTGAATTGATCAAGGCCGGTGGTTTACTTATGTGGCCGATTATATTGTGTTCTATTATAACGATGGCCATTGTTGCAGAACGATTTTGGTCTTTAAGAGAATCCAAAGTTGCGCCAGAAAATCTGGTTGCCAAAGTCTGGCAATGGCAGAAAGTAGGGCATCTCGATGGAAGTCGAATTCGAGATTTGCGCAATAGCTCTCCACTGGGAATGATTCTGGCGGCGGGATTAGTCAATCGCAAGCATTCGCGTGAAATCATGAAAGAAAGCATCGAAGAAGTGGGTCGACATGTCGCTCATGATCTTGAGCGTTTTCTTAATGCTCTGGGAACCATAGCTTCGATATCACCTTTACTTGGTTTGTTGGGTACGGTTATCGGCATGATTAAGGTATTTACTGTCATTACTTCTATGGGGGTCGGTGACCCAAGTATTTTATCTGAAGGCATTTCAGAAGCACTATTGACTACCGCTGCAGGATTATCCGTTGCTATTCCAAGCTTAATGTTTCATCGCTATTTTCGTGGAAGAATTGACGGTTTGATTGTCACCATGGAACAAGAATCATTGAAAATGGTAGAAGTAATGCACGGCCAGCGCGAACACGACGATTCAACTGGATAATAATATGGATTTTCGACCAAGAAGACGCGATGAAGTGGATCTAGATATCACACCATTAATCGACGTGGTGTTTTTGTTATTGATATTTTTTATGGTCTCAACAACATTTGAGCAAAATTACGAAATCAATATTACCTTACCAAGCTCTTCAAAAGAGGCGACAGAAGCCAAACCTGATGCTGTCAATGTTGGACTTGATTCAGATGGTAATGTTTATATTAATGAAAAAGCGCTGGTAAATGCACAGATAGAAACAATTAAGGGCGCGTTATCGGATGCCTTAGTTGGTTTAAATGAACCGCCAGTTATTATTAGTGCCGATGCCAATGCTTCTCATCAATCAGTTGTTCGGGTTATGGATGCAGCTCGCCAGTTGGGTTTGGTGAAGATTACTTTTGCGACGCAAGGGTCTAATGACGAATGAATGTAACGAAAATATCTTTTTTCGCGAATTATTCTATCGGAATATAAATTCTATAACTGGACTTAGTAGATAGAGTCTTATGCTGTTATCTAAAGAATTAATTGAAAACATCTGGTATACCAAGCATCCGCTTGGTGTTCTTCTATTACCATTAAGCTGGATATATACATTAATTATTGTATTAAGACGTTTGTGTTATCAATCAGGTTTGATCGCAGTCAGTCAAATTGATGTGCCGGTCATAATCGTGGGTAATATAACGGTTGGTGGAACAGGAAAAACGCCACTGGTTATCTGGCTAGCTGAATATTTCCATAACAAAGGTTTTAAACCGGGAATTGTCAGCCGTGGTTACGGTGGAAATTTTTCCGGGAAGACTCAGCAAGTAAGACCCGACAGCGATCCTTTGTTGGTAGGTGATGAACCAGTCTTAATAGCGAAAAAAACAAACTGCCCTGTGGCGATAGCAACACAAAGAAGAAGAGCGGCTGAAGAATTAATTGAATATTGTGATTGTGATTTAATTCTTTGTGATGATGGTATGCAACATTATTCATTAGCTAGAGATATGGAAATAGCCGTGATTGATGGCCAACGTCGTTTTGGCAATAAGCATTGTTTGCCCGCAGGTCCATTGCGTGAACCTATTAGTCGATTAAAAACAGTAGACTTTATTGTTAGTAAATATATTGCCGGTAGACATGAATACAAAATGGAGTACAGCTATGGAGATTTGGTCTCGTTAACGGATCCTGAAAAAACGATGCCGGTTTCAAAGCTTAATGGACAAAGTGTACATGCGATAGCAGGTATAGGTAATCCAGATAGATATTTTTCTTATTTGCGTAATCAAAAAATTAATTTAATGCAGCATGAGTTTCCGGATCATCATTCCTTTGAGGCCGAGGATATTAATTTTAATGATGGTTTGACAGTGGTTATGACGGAGAAAGATGCGGTAAAATGTGTAGAACATGCAACCAAATATCATTGGTATTTGCCGATTGCGGCAACATTACCAGAATCATTTACTTTTAGACTCGATGCTTTAATGAAGGAAATTATGAATGGATAAAAAACTACTCGATATCCTCGTGTGCCCGGTAACTAAAGGGCCGTTACATTATGATAAACAAAAACAGGAATTGATTTCCAAATCGGCAAGATTGGCTTATCCGATACGCGATGATATTCCGGTTATGCTAGAAGATGAAGCAAGAACGATTAGTGATGAAGAATTGGAAAAATTAAAGTAGAGCCGTATCAATTATGTCAATGCCAGTACCATTCAGTATTGTTATACCCGCACGTTATGCTTCTACTCGTTTGCCAGGAAAATCTTTATTAGATATTAAAGGTAAACCTTTAATACAACATGTGTTCGAGACAGCATCAAACACACAAGCAAAAAATATTTATATTGCTACGGACAATGATGAGATAGCGAGTATTGCCGATTCATTTGGTGCAACTGTTGTGATGACTTCCGATAAGCACGAGTCGGGAACAGATAGAATAGCGGAAGTCGTTAGTAATCTTGATATGGATGATGATGAAATTATTGTCAACCTTCAAGGTGATGAATATGGTTTGCCTGTATCATTAGTTGAACAGGTAGCATCGAATTTATTTAATAATCCGAATAAACAGCTTGCGACTTTATGTGAAGAGATTTTAACAATAGATGATTACAATAATCCTAATATTGTAAAAGTGATATTTGATATAAATAATACCGCGCTTTATTTCAGTCGTTCTCCCATCCCTGCAAATAGAGTCGGTGATCTACCTAAAGATGTTTATCGACATATTGGTCTTTATGCTTATCGAGCGGGTTACTTACAGGAATTTACTCATTTACCAGTCTGCGTATTAGAACAAACAGAAGCGCTTGAGCAATTACGCGTTCTTTATAATGGCGGAAAAATTCATGTGGAAATTGCAGTAGATGATGCGGGCCTGGGCATCGATACCGTTGAAGATCTGGAACTCGCAAGAAAATAGGAGAATAGCAAGGCTAAGACTTGCTATGTAAAAGATTATCTAGCTCTATAAGTAATTCGGCCTTTGCTTAAATCATAAGGTGTCATTTCGACAGTAACCGTGTCCCCAGTAAGGATGCGGATATAATGTTTACGCATTTTTCCTGAGATATGAGCAGTAATGATATGGCCATTCTCTAATTCAACACGGAACATAGTGTTTGGTAGTGTTTCGACAACGGTTCCATCCATTTCGATTTGGTCTTCTTTTGCCATACATCCCTCGTTTCCTGAAAAAGGGCGAATTCTGCACTAATTTTGCGTCACTGCAAAGTCTAAAGTGCTAAATTCCTTCCATTCATCACTAATAAAGCATTCAGTAGGCTGATAATCGATCTTGTATTTCATTTTGCCGCAGTTTGCGATCCAATAGCCGAGATATAGCCATGAAAACCCCATCTGCTTGCTATGCTCGATAAGATACAAAACGGCATATTTGCCAAGACTGCGTTTCTGTAAATCCGGGTCGAAAAAAGTATAAACCGCGGAAAAGGAATTTTCTAATTGGTCAACGACAGCGACGGCAATTAATTTTTTATCAAGTCTGAATTCAAATAAATATGTTTCTGACCAGGAACACCAGAGAAAATTACTGTAATCGTCTCTAGCAGGATTATCCATGCCGCCATCAGGGTGACGAGCAGAGAGATATTTCCTGTAGAGTTGAAAATATTCTTCATTAAATTCAGCCATTATTTGTTTAACTGTTAAATCCTGATTGCTGTTCCATGTTCTTTTTTGATTGCGCCGAAATTTAAATTTATTAATGGGAACCCGTATAGGAATACATTCAGAACATCCAGAACAATAAGGTTGATATAGATGTTCACCACTACGTCTGAAACCATTGGCAACCAATGTTGAGTAAAGTGCTCTATTTTTTGGAAATATTGGATCGGCAAATATACTACTCGCTTCACGATTATCAAGATAATTACATGAAGTTGCCGGAGTGATAAAAAAGCGGAGTTTTTTTGATTGGTCATCCATTACTTGAATGATTCACTACGGATAAATCTGATGAAGGTAAAATCAGTTTCTCATTATTACAATAATTATTCAGAATCTGAATAAATAGTTCTCTTTGCATAGGTTTTGCACCGAGTGTTTGTAAATGTTCAGAGTGCACCTGACAATCAATCAATCTAAAATTCATTTTATCAAGTTGTTGGCCAAGGTGAACTAGCGCTGTTTTTGATGCATCAGATTCGCGGCTAAACATGGATTCGCCAAAAAATACTTTACCCATAGCAAGGCCATATAAACCACCAACGAGTTTGTTATCACGCCAACATTCAACAGAGTGTGCATAGCCTAGTTTAAATAAACTAAAGTAGGCTCCTTTTATCTTATTTGTTATCCATGTGTCCCCAACTCCTTTTCTGCTAGCAGCACAGGCATTAAGTACATCGGTAAATGCGGTGTTATAAGTGATCTTGAGTTTATTTTGTAATAAACGTTTTTTAAGGCTGCGAGATATTCTAATTTCGTTAGGAACTAAAACACAACGAGGATCAGGTGACCACCACATGATGGGTTGGCCTTCATTGTACCAGGGGAATATTCCGTTTTTATAAGCTTGTAACAGGCGTTGCGTTGATAAGTCTCCGCCAATAGCAAGTAAACCATCTGGATCACGCAAGGCTTTATCAACGGTCGGAAAGTTTGCGGCTAATAAATTATCTTTAACCCAAAAAAGTTGATCAGAACCTTGTTGGAAATCTGCCAGTGTCATTCGTCTAATTCAGTTTGTATGGCAAATGTGTTTTCAATGTTTCAATATGTTCTTGCATAGCAACAGCCTCTCTATCCAGATAATTGGCAATAGCATTTCGAAAATCATCATCCCGAATCCAATGAGCAGAAGGCATAGCTACTGGTTGAAAGCCTCGAGCCAATTTATGCTCGCCTTGAACACCCGCATCTAATCGTTTTAATCCAGTTTCGATCGTATATTCTATAGTCTGATAATAGCACAATTCAAAGTGCAAAAAGGGCTCATACTGATTACAGCCCCAATGACGTCCATACAATGTTTCTTTGTCACGCATAGCGAAAGCACCGGCAATAGTTTCATTATTTTTCTTAGCCAGAATAAGTAAGGTTTGTTCTGGTAGTTCTTTGCCAAGTGATTGAAAAAAATCCAGAGTAAGACGAGGTTCCCCCCATTTTTTATAAAAAGTTGACGCATAAAAACGATAAAAAATTTGCCATTGTTCAGTCGTAATTTCATTGCCAGATAAACGCTCAATATCGATATTTGAATTTTTAATTTCTCGGCGTTCTTTTAATAATCGTTTACGTTTTTTTGATGTTAATGAATCGGTAAAGTCCTGGAAATCACGATAATCATTATTGAACCAATGATATTGGCAAGTCAGTCTTTCCAATCCGTCATGCTCTATCATTACACCTAGATCGTTCTTTTCTGGAAAAAGGATATGAAATGAAGAGTAATTTTTATCCTGCATTAACGATACAGCCGCTTCTAATAATATTTTTTTAATAATAGTACGGTCATAGTTTTTGTTAACGAGTAACCTTGAACCAGCAACAGGTGTAAATGGAATTGCAGAAACGAGTTTCGGATAATAGTTTCTTCCTGCTTGTTGGTAAGCCTCAGCCCATGCCCAGTCAAAAACGAATTCACCATAAGAATCGTATTTAACATATAAAGGAAGAACGCCAATCAATTCATCATTATTTTCTATGACTATGTGAGAAGGGTGCCAATGTTGATTTTGCAGGCAGTTAAATTTTTCAAGCCCGGATAAAAAAGCATATGAAAGAAATGGATTATCCGAGTAATCGAGTGCTTGCCATTTTTCAGAAGATATCGTTTGCAGGTCGTTGACGACTCGCCAATCAAACATAGAAAACTAGGGTGTAATAGTCAGGTTAGTACCTAACGCACTTAATGTGGCTTTTTTAGAACCGCTAAGTGAGAATTTTGTTTCTTTATAGCTACCGTTTTCCAGCATAAAGCGAAATGTAATCGTGCCACCATTCATCAAGGCATTAAGTCGAGAGGAGGCAGTATTATTATCGGCAATATATCCTAGGATGAATTCGCTCCAGCTCAGGTCTGTCAAACAAGGCGCATCATTAATAGAACGATTATCGATAAGTCTTGAGTCAATTTGATAAGTTGGACAGCTTCGCTTTGCTAGCATGTCGAGCTCAGCATTCAAACTGAAACGCGAACGTATGGCACCAACATTATCCTTGTATATCTCGAGGCTGTAACCATCACTGTTCTTGGTGTAGGCAACCTGTGTCTTGGCATTATTAGTATCTGTTTGAGTGACAACCCCCCAATCTGCTTGCACTAATATAGGGCAAAAGATTAAAAACAGACTAATTTTTTGAGTCAAATTCATCAATGATTTTCCACTCTGCTGCAAAATAGATATTGCTGATTGGTTAAGTATATACAATCTTACAGTAAAATATCAAGTTTAGTACTATATCTTACTGATTTATGGGTATATTTTTATAAAAACTTACTTTAATAACATCTATCTTCGTAGTTTTTATTCGAGTTAATGTTCCTTGTTATAATATTTCAAATATCCATGATAGCTATATTTAACGCCATTTCTTGGTTTTTCTGTAGTTATTTCGAAAATCAATTTGGTTTTTAAAATTAGGCTCGTTACTCTCAACCATGTACTAATCAATAAATAGACTATTTATTAAAAAAATGAATCGAAGAGACTTTATTTCAGGTGTTTTATCGACTTTACTGTTGTCATTTCAAACACGAATCATAGCAGTAGAGGCGGCGAATATGGCCAAATATACAAATAAAACAGGATTAATCAGTGATTCTGTCTTTTTACAGCATCATATCGCTACCGGACATCCTGAAACTCCTAAAAGAATAAGCTACATCCAAAATACCCTGAAAGAATCAGGGGTATTGCAGCAAGTAAGCAAGATTGGGTTAAAAATCGGTGATGTGGAAGAATGGATAAAAACGCTACATACCGAAGGTCATATTGCCTCAATTAAGAAAAATACACCTATCGCACATAAAGTAGCAATAGCATGTGTGCGAGGCTGCCTTGCTGCCGTTGATCGAGTAGCGAGCAAACAAATAAATAATGCATTTTGTCTTAGTCGTCCACCTGGGCACCATGCTTTGAATACCGGTAGGGAAGAGGGTTTTTGTTATTACAACACCATAGCGATAGCTGCACGCTATGCGCAAAAACAATATGGTTTCAAAAAAATATTGATTATTGATTGGGATTATCATCATGGTAATGCAACCGAAGCCATGTTTTATGATGATCCTAGTGTGCTGTATTTTTCAACACACGATCAATTTGCTTATCCTGGTACAGGCGACCCTGCTAAGAAAGGTATCGGCAAAGGTTTAGGTTTTAATATTAATGTGCATCTTCCTTGTGGAACTGATGATAAAAAGATCATTGATGTGTACAAAAGTATTTTATTACCCGCAGCAGAAAAATTTGAACCGGACATGATATTAATTTCTGCCGGTTTTGATAGTCGTGAAGAGGATTTGCTAGGTTGCTTTGATATAACAGATGCCGCTTATGTCACGATGACAAAAATCGTTATGAAAATTGCTGAGAAACATTGTGACGGTCGCGTCGTATCAATGTTGGAGGGTGGTTATAACCTTCAAGGAATAGCCAAGGCAGTTACAGTGCATATAAAAACATTGTTAGGCGAAGTTTGATTTAATTAATATTCTTTTGTGCTTCCTTTTCAAGGTTGTGAATCGTGACTGTGGCAATCTCAAGCATTTTCTTTTTTACGTGATATGTTCCAATAATTGGTAGAATAAAAAAATCTGGCGTCATCTTTGTATCAAGAGTTAGCTGCGTTACTTTTTTATTCGGATTTGATTTATCTTCCTTAATAGTCCAGCGAGTCCAGCCTTGTTTGAAATCACTCATTTTTGGAATTGTACGGCCATAGAGAATATTATTCTTCAACTGTTGGAAAATTTGAACGTGTCTGATTTGGTAACAAATAAATAATATGCATACTTCACTAAGTGTACTGACTGTTGTTCTTTCATCTTCTGTTCTGGAAATAAGTTTGCTTTCTTTCAGGTAGGGGTTAATTGATGTCAGGTTATTGTAGTTGGTGATAATTTGTTTAACCTTATTAATATCTGCATTTACCAAGGCTTTTATATGCAAAGCATATTGTTCTCCTTGCTTTTCCACATGAACGCTAGTCAGCGTTGCTGCTGACGTAAGAGCGGGAAACAAAAATAAAAAAATAAATATTGAACGTAAGACGAGTTTCATATCAATTAAACATTCGTTATTAATTGTTTGAGTTAATAATGCCAAAGTATGCTTCAAATAATCGGGCATCATCAAAATGACGCCGACCAACGAAAGCTGTTGCATGATGACCCCATTGTCGCATAGCACCCGGGTTAGGAATACCCATAGGCCAAAACAAGTAACGTTCGCCGCGTTTACTGCTGGCTATGATGCCATCCTGGCCATATAAACTACGTTGTGTACCATCGCTGCGTTCCATTGATCTTAATATTTTACTGTCAGCTTGTTGATAGTGTATGACTTTATCTGAAGCATTATTATCGAAATAAACACGCTCAATATAATGCGTGCCATGCGCTATACGTATAACAGGTCTACTATTTGAATTAACTGATAAAGTCTGTGGTATGAAAGCAGGCTCATCCCATGTGGACTCTTGAGGAAATATTGTTGCGTGTTGTGTCGGGAAAAATAAATGGTAACAGCCACAGTTATGTATGGTATCGAATAACCACGGCTTGCCGTCAGCTAATAAGGTGACGCGCCATGTAATGCCATCAAGATGGCCGCCAAGCATATCGAAAGCAGATGCTTTAGGACGCGCAGGAAACCAGATACTGTAATTTAACTGCAATAAAATTTGATCGGAAACACGCGTGTATGAAAGATGTTGATAAATTTTCGGTAAGTCGGTTTTAATTTTTGGGAGATTGTCTTTGTCCCATTGTGGCGCTCCAATGCGATCATTATTAGTGACAGTGTCGATTTCAAAAATGGGTGCGTAGCTATTAAAAAGTTTTTGTAAGTCGTTTACTGAAGGCTCAGGAATGTTTAACACATTGTTAGATGAGGTGACGATAGTTTTACTAATGTCGTTTGAAAAGAGTGATATGTTATTTGTTGATGGCGCATAACGAAGCAACTCTCCCTTGATAGTTAATGCTTCTAGTGGTTGCGCATAGATTTTATTTATTTCTTTATGCCATGAATTGATCCCGGAACGGAACGCTAAAGCGGTTAAGGGATAAAGTCCGATAACGCGTTGCCATGTTTTATATTCATCAGGCACTATTGCAATAGATTTTAAATGAAGACGTTCGCTCGTTTCATCAAGATCAGTAGCAATTAACAAATCGCCACAATAACGTATGGCTTCCTTTATATTCGAAGTAGTATCGGGCGGAGTAATTTTTTCTCTTTCTAAAGTTGGTAAATTACTCAGTTCGATTAGCCAACCTTCCGAAGCAAGATTCTGCAATCGAGCTATCCATGCATTTAAAAATACTTCATCCATTTCTTCCTTACGGAAATCAGCTAAAAACCGATTGATACGTAAATAAGAGTAATTTTGTATTCGAGCAGTTTCACTGTCGATAACACCTGCTTTTGAAATGGTCTGATCCAGATTGATAAAAAAACCTGCACAGAATTGAGATTCTTTATCTAGATATTTATCAGACGGATGTTGAATTAGAGAAGTACAGCCATTGATTAACAAGACACACTGCAAAACCAGCAATAATCTAAATTTATGGCGTGTTTGAATAATCATGCTAAAAGAGTCATTTGTACTAAGACTACTTTCTTGAGAAGTACTTCTCAAGCTATTGAGAGAATCAACAAATATCGAGAAAGGTATTTGCCTAGAAGAAGCTAGAAGAAAAGCTACTTATTCAGGCTTACGCCAATTACTAACTTTAGTCTGATTTAGTGTAAACAGGGAAAGGCATGACATTTGAGCCATTTTTAGAGGCTTCGGTAACTTTTGGTATACCTTCTTTTATAACTTCATCAATGCGAATAATTGAATGCATAGGGATATAAGTCCGTTCAACACCTTCAAACTCCGTTTTGAGCTTTTCTTCAGATGGGTCAACAACAACAGATGTTTTTTCACCGAAAATCAGTTTTTCAACCTCTATAAAGCCAAACATAATGCCGTGATCAACGTTCTGTGCGTAGATCTCAAAGACCTCGCCTTGATTATGGAAGATGACTTTAAAAATTTGTTTATCCGACATATCAGTTACTTAGAGTCCTATTAATGTTGGTCGTTCCCAAAAGGCCGCGAATAATAACATAATTTGCACTAATCACTACATCTGGTAAGACAGCGCTCCACCAGGCCCTAGCGGTAAGCCTGTCCAGATCCATAGAATTAATAATAATAACCACACAACCAAAAAGGCGAGGGTATAAGGCAACATCATTGCAACAACTGTGCCCAGACCTGAGCCGCGGACGTATTTTTTTACTTCCATCAGGATAATTATCATATAAGGATTCATTGGTGTAATGACATTACTGACCGAATCACCTACACGATAAGCAGCCTGAGTTAATTCAGGGCTAATGCCTACTTGCATCAACATCGGTACAAACACCGGAGCAAAGAAGGCATATTTAGCTGAAGAAGATCCAATGACAAGATTGATTACGACGGCCATTAATACAAAGCAACTTAATAAAAAGGCATCGTGTACCATTAAGTCCCGTAAGAACTGGCCGCCAGCTATGGCTAACATTTGACCGAGACCGGATTGATTAAAAGCAGCAATAAATTGCGCGGCAAAAAATGCCATGACGATATAAGGCGCTAACCGAGCAATAACTTCACTTAGTATTTCGGTAACATCACTATCATTTTTAATCTTTTTAACCAACATGCCATAAATAAGACCGGGTACGAAAAAGATAATGAACAAGAGTGGAACAGTTACTTCTATCCAGCGATCAAAGCGTTTGCCAGTTCCAAACAAAGGACCATTACTTAATGTAATAGCGAAGTAAAAAATTATCAGTAAAACTATTCCGGATAAGATTGAATAAAACAAAGCACGTTTTTCAAATTGACCTAGCTCAACTACACTATCGTTTAAATTTTGATTCGCGACGCCTTCAATGGAAGGTTCGACGATGCGTTCAGTAATAAACCAACCGGTTAACGTTAACACTATTGTTGAAACGATCATGAACCACCAATTACCCGTGACAGCTACTTGGTAATCAGCATCAATAATTTGTGCGCCAGCTTGAGTAAAACCAGCTAGCAAAGGATCAAGTGCAGTAATAAATAAATTCGCACTAAAGCCGGCTGAGACTCCCGCGAAGGCAACAGCAATACCCGTTAACGGTGAACGACCCGCCGCAATATAAAGCACAGCAGCAACAGGAATTAAAACTACATATCCAGCATCCAAAGCTATAGATGAAAGTATGCCTAACAACATCGTTGCCGGTGTTAATAAACGTTGGTGAACATGGGTAATACAAAATTGTAATAGAGCAGGGAGGAAGCCGGTCTTTTCTGAGAGACCTATACCTAACATACCTACCAAAACAATACCTAAAGGTGGAAAGCGAATAAAGTTATTCACCATTGACGATAATAACCACCAAATTCCGTCAGAAGAAATTAAATTAAATGCTCCTATGGTATTTCCTTTCGGATCAACAATAGACCAACCCAGCGAGGAAATAATTGCGGATAAAATAAAAACAACGATAGTGCCGATAACAAACAGTGATGCCGGATCAGGTAGTTTATTGCCGGTTTTTTCTATGGCGGTAAGGAATTTCATTTTTGAATAGTATCAATTTATGCATATTTGACATAGGACATATTTGTCCTATAATTGATTAAATGGAAGGGAATGACTTTATCAGGAAGATAAAGAAGCTTGCTAAACAGCGTAAGCTTTTATGCCGACTCGATAAGAAACGTGGTAAAGGCTCTCATGTCACGCTTTATTTTGACGATAAACGAACTATTGTTCGCAACCCTAAAGATGAATTAAAAACGGGAACGCTTATGGCAATGCTCAAACAAGTAGGTCTTTCACTTAACGACATACAGGACAGTTAGATGCAAAGATTCAGTTACCCTGCAAAATTCAAAAATGATAAAGACGATGGTGGTTTTATCATTACATTTAGGGATGTTCCCGAAGCAATTACACAAGCAGAGTCACTGGATGCTTGTTTTATTGAAGCGTCAGATTGTCTTGACGAAGCTGTTGCTGGTAGGATTGATGATGGTCTTGAAATCCCTAAACCATCTAAACTAAAAACTAATGAAAAAATGATTAACTTGCCTGCTCAAATTGCAATCAAAGCCGCCTTGTATATCGCTATGCAAGAAAAGAAAGTCAATAAAAGTGAGTTGGCTCGTAGACTTAATGTTGATGTTAGAGAAGTTCGCCGTATGTTAAATCCACATCATGGTACTAAATTGCCTTCAATGGAACAGGCTCTGTCAGCATTAGGAAAACAGCTTGAATTACATGTTAGATAATTAAGGAGCTTTTGATTGCAGTAGTTATTTTTCAATAATATCCGTTATAAAACGATCCATTCCCTCAATATATTTCTTACCACTAATAATGAAACCATCATTGTGCCCACCATTAATACTAAGAAATGTTTTCGGCTCTTTTGCTGCTTTAAATAATTTTTGCCCATGTTGATAAGGGATAAGGTCATCGTCAACACTATGTATAACGAGTAATGGCATTGTTATCTTAGAAATTCTATTCTCAGATGGGTATTTTATTCGAGTTAATAACTCAGTTGGAAGAAATGGATAATAATGCTTTCCCATATCTGCAATTGAGGTAAAACTTGATTCAACTATTAATGCTGCTGATGAATGTTTTTCAGCTAGCCAAATAGCAATTGCGGCACCGAGAGAACGACCAAATATAATAATGTTATCCGGCGCTATATTTTTTTCTATAGTTAAATAAGTCCATGCCGTTTCTGCATCAAGATAAGTGCCTGATTCAGATGGTGAACCACTACTTTTCCCATAGCCACGATAATCAATAATTAAAATAGACAAGCCCAATCTGTAAAAGATATCAATACTGTTCGGTCGATGAGAAATATTGCCAGCATTACCATGGAAGAATAATAACGTTGCTCGGGCATTAGGGTTTTTATACCAACGAGCGTTTAAATTAATATCATCTCTAGTGTTTAAGGTGAGTTCTTCGTAGTCATGTGAAATTTCTTTAGGAGCAGTTGCAATTTCGTTACTTGGGAAATAAATTAATTTTGATTGATAGAAATAAATGAATAAGGAAAATAAAATCCAAGAAGTAACGAGTATAAATACAAGTGATTGTAACATTCGTTTTAGTAAAGTGTTCACAGTAATGTTTAGTTCGGTTTTATATCATCTACCTTTAAATATATATAAACCGAATTTATTAAATTTCAAGAACAATCTTTCCTGATGTATGTCCTTTTTCTATTTGTTTATGTGCTTTCGCAGCATCTTCTAATGGCATCACTTCGCTGACGTGAATTTTTAATTTTCCTTCATCAATCAACTTGGCGCATTGTTCCAGTATCTCTGTTTGATGTGTTTGCGCTTCTTTTAAGTCGAATAATAAAGGTGACAACATGATCTCCATACTAAAACGTATATTTCTGAATCTTGCTACTGACCAATCAACTGTATTATCGGCTTGTAATAGACTTACCATTTCACCGTAGTGTTTTATAGCAGGGAAGGTTTCTTGTATGGCAGCACCACCGACATTGTCCATGGCGACATCAACGCCTTCATCATTGGTCCATTGCATGATGGCTTCAACGACATCTTGTTTTTTATAATTAATAATAAAATCAGCACCGAGTTCTTTTACAAAAAGTGCTTTTTCATTATTGCTAACAGTAGTGCAAACTTTTGCGCCGATATGTTTGGCGAGTTGTATTGCGATATGACCAACGCCACCGGCACCGGCATTAATAAAAACAGTTTGGTTTTTTTCTAGATGACATCGATCAAATAAAGATTCCCATGCGGTTAATAAAACTAAAGGAGCAGCTGCAGCTTGTGTAAAGTCTATAGATTTTGGTTTAAGCGCAACAAAGCGTTCATCGAGAACTTTTACTTCGCAGTAGTTGCCGGGTATATCGCCAACACCGCCATGAAAGTAATAAACTTCATCACCTTCTTTAAAACGCGTGACTTCCGAACCACATTCTTCGACGATACCCGCGCCATCGCAGCCTAAGACGGCAGGGAAGACATTGATCGGATAGGCTCCCGCCCGAAGTTTGGTATCGATAGGATTAACGCCGGCTGCTTTTAAACGGACTTTGACCTCTGCTGGGTTTTCTATAGTTGGTTCGTCTACGTCAACAAGGCTTAAAAGTTCAGGTTCACCATGTTGCGAAAGTTGAATAGCTTTCATGTGTTATATCCCTTAATAATAAATGAAACTATTATATAGGCTTTAATACTAACCACATATTAAATTAATTTCAGAGTTTGATATTGATACTTAAGGTAATTGCAGGTGCTTCGACGCGGTATTTTCCCGTGCGTTAAAAATAGTTGCGTTTGTTGAGTTCATCTTCGATTAGACCTAACAAATTAAACCATCGAGGCGAACCATGGTGGTTTTGCCCGGGTGATATTCAAGACCCATATTTAAGTGGATGCTCTCTTCAGAATTTCCACGTTGCATCGAGGCCAATACGGGGTGCCAGGTTGCGGTAACCACCAAATCCACCGAGATAGTTTGCTTATTGAGGTCTTTGTCGATAAGACCAAGCAGGTGATATCCGACGAGATTAAGGGTGACCTTGTCACTTGGTTTGTACTCTAGGCCGAGATTAAGAAACACGCTTTTCTTAAATGAGTCATCAAAACCGGGATCGGTAAACTTAGCGTTAGTGGCACGGGTAGAGTTACGAAAATTAACCTGATCTTCCGTTCCAGGATACCCCCATAGATATTGGAGATTGCCGTGCGCGCGCCAGTGATTACTTAAGTCATAAGAAACGTCAATTTTGCTAATGTGGTTGCTCCAGCTATCCAGATCATTACCAAAACCAAATGGTGCTGCTGTGACAAAAGTACTCTTTGCCACCGGATCTAATCTGACATTGGCCAGTTCTTCCAGCGAGAGTTGAAAGAGATCAAGTACATCGGAAGTGGTATCGCTCTAGGCGTAAATAGGCGAGACCATACTAGAAAGAATTACTAATAGATGGATTTTGAGTATCTTATTAAATGTTAAGAAAGCTCCGTTCTTTTACTTCTTTATTTATTGTTATTATTTGTTTCCTTTACCCATGCAGGGTGTTTCTCTTTATCTAATCTGTGAAATGCTGACTATACAATTTCGGTTAACAATTCTTAGTCAACATCAGTCCTCATTTGTGACATCTTTACCTTATCGAGGTATTGCACGCCGCTGAACAACTCGCACATGCCTATAAATTGGAGATCATCACTTCTTTACCCAAGCCATTGCAATTGATGAAACTACAACTTTTGCTTGAGCAATATAATGAGGGTGACATAATTCCCCGGAAATTTATTGCACAACCCACTGGATTTGAAATTACAGTTGATGGCCTGCGCCAGACGATCGGTGATGACCAGTTGATACTGCACTACCAACCTCAGATTGATATTGCCAGCGGCAAGATCATCGGTCTTGAAGCACGTGCGCTGGCAACACCCTGACCATGGTCTGCTTTATCCCGATCGCTGAACGCAACGGTCTTATGGGTGCGGCTGCGGTTGTCGTAAAAGCTATGGATTTTGGTTTAGCGCGACAAAGCGTTCGTCTAGCACTATTTTTAGATTGCCTTACTGTTGATTATCAAGATAGGTTTCCACATCGAGTGCCGCCATACAACCACTACCAGCAGAGGTGATTGCCTGGCGATAAACATGATCGGCAACATCGCCTGCGGCAAATACACCAGGAATACTGGTTGATGTGGCTCCGCCTTCAATACCACTTTTAATGATGATGTAACCGTTATTCATATCTAATTGGTCTGCAAAAATATCGGTATTTGGTTTGTGTCCGATTGCAATAAAAACACCTTTTAGGTCTATATCTTTTGTTTTATCACTTTGCGTGCTTTTGATACGCATACCGGTAACGCCGCCTTCATCGCCTAAGACTTCATCGAGGGTATGATTCCATTCCACGCTGATATTTCCGTTTTTCGCTTTATCCATGAGGCGGTCGGAAAGTATTTTCTCAGAACGAAACTTGTCTCTGCGGTGTACTACGGTAACGCTGTTGGCAATATTCGATAAATATAGTGCCTCTTCAACGGCGGTATTACCGCCACCAATGACGGCGACATCGGCTCCACGATAGAAAAAACCGTCGCAAGTGGCACAAGCGGAGACGCCACGGCCACTAAATGCTTCTTCAGAAGGTAATCCTAGATATTGTGCTGAGGCTCCTGTCGCGATAATCAATGCATCACACGTATAAGCAGCGCTATCGCCAGTAAGCTTAAAAGGGCGTTCTGTGAGTTCTGCGGTATGAATATGGTCAAATATCACCTCAGTATCGAAGCGTTCGACATGTTTTAGCATACGTGTCATTAAATCGGGGCCTTGTAAGCCTTCCGCATCTCCTGGCCAGTTGTCGACATCGGTAGTGGTGGTTAATTGACCACCTTGCTCAATCCCCGTGATTAATACAGGAGAAAGATTGGCTCGTGCTGCGTATAATGCTGCAGTGTATCCAGCAGGTCCAGAACCGAGAATTAAAAGTTTTGAATGACGTGTTTCGCTCATGAATTACTACCCCAAATTGGATATTATGCTTATTTAAAATTGGGCTATGGTACGTTAAAGCAGTATGATCAGCAAAAACCATCAGGGTGTAGAAATCATAATATTGTGGTTTTATTATTTCCTTTATAAACATATAATTACAGATATTTTTTATTAAAAAGAATTAATGTGAGTCAAGCATCCCGCACTAAACAAAAAGAGAGCCCGGCGATTTCCGGACGAGTGATTACTAATCTGAGAGAAGTATTAGTATTCGCTTCTCTAATAGTGGCTGTCTATTTATTCATTGCGCTTTTTACCTACCATCCAGATGACCCAGGTTGGTCGCATTCCGTTACGGCGACAGATATCCACAATAGCGCAGGAACTATTGGTGCACGGATAGCCGATATTATGCTCTACGTCTTTGGTTATTTTGGTTACATCATTCCATTAATGTTTCTTGTCAGTGGCTGGCGCTGGTTTCAATTACGTCGCTTAAAAGAACCTTTTAACCAATTAATCTTCTCTATACGAGGCGTTGGTATATTCCTGGGACTAATTGGCGGTTGCGGTATTGCCTGGATGCATTTTCTTGCTGGAGGGGCATTACCCCATGTGGTTCGCGTACCCGGCGGTAGTGGCGCTGGCGGGATATTAGGTGATGCGACCGGGTCTATTCTATTAAGCGCGACAGGTGATATCGGTAGCACCTTATTGATGCTGTCGATGTTGATTATTGGTTTAACACTTTATACCGGTTTATCCTGGTTAGCCTTAATGGATTTCATTGGCAGAATCACCTTAAATTCGGTTACAAAATTTCGTAGCAAAGCTTCGTCATATCAAGATGAAGCAGAAGGACGCCGAGCAAGAAAAGAAAGAGAAACTTTATTTAAGCAAGAACAGGAAATAGAAGAGCAACGTATTCCTCCAAAAATTCAACGTCCGATTCCTGAAGTAAAACCAAGTATTCGCGCAATAAAAGAAAAACAGGAAAGTTTATTTGAGCCAGATGTAGCAACTGCATTGCCGCCATTAAGTTTGCTCGACGATCCTGTCCCTTCTAAAGGACAGTACTCAAGCGAAGCATTAGAAGCCATTTCACGACAAGTCGAAATAAAACTAAAAGATTTTGGTGTGACTGTCGAAGTGGTCGCGGTTCATCCCGGACCTGTTATTACACGTTTTGAATTAGCACCTGCGCCTGGTGTAAAAGGCAGTCAAATAATTAATTTGGCGAAAGATTTAGCACGTTCTTTAGCTGTTATCAGTGTTCGTGTTGTCGATGTTATTCCAGGTAAACCTTATATCGGTTTGGAAATACCAAATGAGATTCGTGAGCTTGTTAGCTTAATTGAAATTATTAATACGGTGGAATATGAGTCCATTAAGTCACCAATGGCAATAGCCTTAGGTAAAGATATTAGCGGCAAACCTATAGTGACGGACTTGGGTAAGATGCCGCATTTATTAGTTGCAGGTACAACTGGCTCAGGTAAGTCGGTTGCATTAAATGCAATGATTTTAAGTTTACTTTATAAATCGACGGCATTAGAAGTGCGGATGATTATGATCGATCCGAAAATGCTTGAGCTATCTGTTTATGAAGGGATACCAAATTTACTTGCTCCTGTCGTAACCGATATGAAAGAAGCTGCGAATGCCTTGCGATGGTGTGTTGCAGAAATGGAAAGACGTTATAAATTAATGTCTGCTTTAGGTGTAAGAAATATTGCCGGCTACAATAAGAAAGTAATAGATGCCAAAGCTAAAGGTACTCCAATTGTCGATCCACTTTATGTCGTCATTAATCCTGAGGATGAACCGCGTTACTTAGAAACGTTACCTTTCATCGTAGTTATTATTGATGAGCTTGCTGACATGATGATGACGGTGGGTAAAAAGGTAGAAGAACTCATTGCTCGATTAGCACAAAAGGCGAGAGCGGCCGGTGTACATTTAGTATTGGCAACACAACGTCCTTCGGTTGATGTTATTACAGGATTAATAAAAGCTAATGTACCAAGTCGAATTGCGTTTCAGGTATCATCTAAAATAGATTCACGAACGATTCTTGATCAAATGGGTGCAGAGCAGTTATTAGGTCACGGTGATATGTTATATCTTCCCGGCGGCACAAGTATTCCTGAACGAGTTCACGGTGCGTTTGTCTCAGATGAAGAGGTACATAAAGTTGTCGCAGATTTAAAATCACGCGGCGGGCCTGATTATGTTGAAGAGATATTGAATGGGCCTGAAGAAGGTGGTGCAAGTGCAATTCCTGGGCTTGATACACCGCAAGATGAATTGGACCCTCTTTATGACGAAGCAGTGCGAATAGTGACGGAAACTCGCAAGGCTTCTATTTCATATATACAAAGAAGATTGAGGGTAGGTTATAACCGTGCGGCGAGGATAGTAGAAGAAATGGAACGCAGTGGTTTAGTAGGGCCACTAGGTTCAAATGGCAGTCGTGAAATATTAGCGGCACCACCTCCACCAATAGATTAGATATATAAACTAAATTATGAAATTTAAATTAACTGCACTTTTTTTATTTGTTGTGTTTCAAGCAAGTTCTGTTTTTGCTGTGGATTCAAGTGATCCCTTGCAAGAATTTTTGTCTGATTTTAAATCTCTACAAGCAAACTTCTCTCAAAGTTTAATTAATGAAAACGGAGAAGAGCTTGAAAGAACAGAAGGCATTTTATACATGCAACAACCCGGAAAATTTTATTGGTTATATGAAACCCCGTACACACAGAAAATAATTTCTAACGGTGAAGTGTTGTGGGTATTTGATGAAGATCTTGAGCAGTTAACTATAAGAGAAATGGGAGATGCATTAGAGCAAAGTCCTGCTGGTATTATTCTTGGTAACAGTGATATCACAGAACACTTTATTTTAGTGCACATGGGGGTTATAGAAGACCATGACTGGATTGAATTAACGCCAAAAAATACAGAGGAAGCCCAATATAATAATATCCGTCTTGGTTTTGAAGAAACAATATTAAGCATGATGATTATTAATGATAATCTCGGTCAAACAACACGAATCGATTTTTCTGATGTTAAAAAAAATACTGAACTATCTTCTACGCTTTTTGAATTCGAAATTCCAGAAGGCGTTGATGTTATAGACGAAAGATTGATAGATATAAATTAAGTCAGAATTATATAATGTAATACAAACTTAAGAAAATTATATATGAAGGTTGCTTATAAGAAATTAAATGTGTTTATTTGAATATAAATATAAGTTTTACACATAATGCCTGAGTCTGAAGAATTTCGTCCCCTAGCTGATCGTATGCGTCCATCAACGATTGATGAATACATTGGGCAGGAACATATACTCGGAAAAGACAAACCCTTAAGGTTAGCAATAGAACAAGGTCGGTTACATTCTATGGTTTTTTGGGGGCCGCCAGGCACAGGTAAAACAACACTTGCGCGGTTAATTACCAAATCTTGTGATGCGCAATTTATATCTGTCTCCGCTGTATTAAGCGGCGTAAAAGATATTCGTGCGGCAATAGAACAAGCAAAACAATATCGAGCTGTTTATGATAAAGAAACCGTATTGTTTGTAGATGAAGTACATCGTTTTAATAAATCGCAGCAAGATGCGTTTTTACCTTATGTAGAAGATGGCACGATTACATTTATTGGTGCGACAACGGAAAATCCATCGTTTGAATTAAATAACGCATTGTTATCTCGTGTCAGAGTTTATGTATTAAAAGCACTAAAACCCGAAGATATAAAGAATATTCTCCAACAAGCATTAAACGATGATGTTAATGGTTTTGGAAAGCAGCAGTTAAAACTTGATGATGATGCTTTAAAAAAGTTATCAGATGTTGCCGATGGCGATGCACGTCGCGCGCTTAATTTATTTGAAATCGCATCTGACTTGGCTGAAGACGGTATTATTACTGGAAATTTGCTAAATGAAGTATTAGTTGATGGTTCGTTAAGACGCTTTGATAAAGGTGGTGAAGCTTTTTACGATCAAATATCAGCTTTACATAAGTCAGTTCGAGGATCGAATCCTGATGCTGCACTATACTGGTTTGTTCGAATGATAGATGGCGGCGTTGATCCATTTTATGTTGCTCGCCGTGTTGTGCGTATGGCATCGGAAGATATCGGTAATGCCGATCCTCGAGGCTTACGACTTGCATTGGATGCATGGGAAACTCAGGAGCGACTGGGTTCACCTGAAGGTGAGCTGGCAATTGCGCAAGCTATCGTTTATCTTGCCTGCGCTGCCAAGAGTAATGCGATTTATTCTGCTTATAATACGGCTATGCAAGATGCGAGACAGTCTGGTTCATTAGAAGTACCGTTACATTTACGCAATGCACCAACGAAGTTAATGAAGTCTCTCGATTATGGTAAAGATTACCGATATGCTCATAATGAAACAGATGCCTATGCAGTGGGCGAACATTACTTCCCCGAAGAAATGGGAGATAGAGAATATTACCATCCGGTAAATCGGGGCCTGGAAATAAAAATTTCTGAAAAACTGTCTATGCTGAGAGAGCAAGATAAAGAAGCAAGAAAGAAAAAATCATGATGCAACTAATATCAATTGCTATAGGTGGAGCCACAGGTGCCTTATGTCGTTACGGTATGTCTAACGGCGTCTATTTGTTGCTGGGTCGTAGTTTTCCTTATGGTACATTGGCAGTGAATATTGTTGGTTCAATTATTATGGGCTCAGCTTATGTCATGATGATTGAACGGATGGATGTCAGTCCTGAATTACGCGCAGGAATAACGATAGGCTTGCTTGGTGCATTTACGACATTTTCAACATTTTCGATAGAGACTTTAAATCTACTTGAGTCAGGTGAAACGTTTAAAGCCGGATTGAATATTCTACTAAGTGTAACGTTATGTGTGTCAGGTTGTTGGTTAGGAATGATATTGGGGAGACAGCTATGAGCGAAACTGAGGTAACAGTAGTTCGTGTTTATTTACACGAAGCTAAATCGCAAATGGAAGGACTGTTAAAATATTTACATGATGAAAGCAAAGTCCGTGGTGTTACTGTATTTCGTGGCATCACCGGGTTTGGTATATCGGGAGAATATCATTCATCTAAATTAATCGATATGTCACTTGATTTACCGATAGTGATTGAATTTTTTGATGTGCCTGAAAAAGTAAATTCCATTATTGAAGAACTGAATAAACAAATAAAGCCAGGCCATATTGTTCATTGGTCTGCAAAAATAAATATGTAAAAGGAAATAATTAGTAATGTTAGACCCACAATTATTACGCAATGAACTTGATAAGGTTGCTACTGCTTTAAACAAGCGAAATATGGCCTTGGATACAAGTGCGATTAAAGAACTCGAAGAAAAACGCAAAGCCATTCAGGTTAAAACGGAAGAGTTACAAGCCTCACGTAATTCAAAATCCAAAGAAATTGGCAAGTTAAAATCAAAAGGCGAAGATGCGCAAGAAGTTATGGATGAAGTTGCGAATATTAAAAAGCAACTCGAAGAAAGCGCAACTGAGCTTGATGAAGTCTTATCAAAACTTAATGAAATACTTGTGGGTATTCCGAATATTCCACATGAATCTGTGGCGACTGGACAAACAGAAGATGATAACGAAGAAGTACGTGTGTGGGGTACACCAAAAACTTTTGATTTCGAAGTAAAAGATCATGTCGATTTGGGTGAAGCACTTGGGCAGATTGATTTTGAAACAGCAACCAAAATAACTAGCTCTCGTTTTGTTGTGATGCATAGAGGGGTCGCTCGTTTGCATCGTGCCTTAATACAATTCATGTTAGATACTCACAGTGAGGAACATGGTTACAGTGAGATTAATGTTCCCTATCTGGTTAATGCAGATAGTTGCATGGGTACAGGGCAATTGCCAAAGTTTGAAGAAGATTTATTTCATATCAAAGAACACGGTTTATATTTAATTCCTACGGCAGAGATACCCGTTACCAATACTGTACGCGGTGAAATATTAAACGATGATGAATTACCAAAAAAATATGTTTGCCATTCACCCTGTTTTCGTAGTGAAGCCGGCTCTTATGGTAAAGATACCCGCGGCATGATTCGTCAGCATCAATTTGAAAAAGTAGAAATGGTGCAAATGGTTAAACCTGAAACATCTTATGAAGTTTTAGAAGAGTTACTTG
>LWDU01035185.1_pt1 | contig 85410 bp, 78 predicted proteins | sample 727161 | NCBI WGS metagenome assembly LWDU01 (sample SAMN04566230, study PRJNA314399) | hydrothermal vent metagenome | isolation source: deep sea hydrothermal plume seawater | place: Mexico: Gulf of California, Guaymas Basin | collected 2004-07-11
AATTCAAGATTAAGCTTCATCTGCTGCTGCGGCCCGGTGACATCATGGAGCAACTCCATCAGCCATTTATTCGCCAGCACGGTTTCATCATTAATCATTTCTTCCGGATAATGAGCGGGGGCAGTGGGTATCCCGGCGTCGATCAGCATCGACATGATTGTGCTGGAATCAGAATTACCGATTGTCGAAATCATCTGTTCAATCTCATCCTGTGATGGTTTCGGAGACAGGGAGAATAGTTTACGCATTGCTTCTTGCTGCCCTTCAGTTTCGGCGGCAACCACAAGCACGCCATCCCGGGTAAGAAACGGCCGATGAAAAAAATTGTCTTCAGACTCCTTTTGAAAACCTTTTTCAAATCCTATGGCCTCGCGACGAATATCCAGTAACTCCTGGAAGGATGCACCTTGCCCAGCTCGTCTTTGCCTCACATCCCGTGCAGCATTGCGTTTTCCATCTGCAAGAGGGTGTTCCATTATTACTGGCAGCTGCAGGTTCAGAGCTGTCGCGAGCAGTGAACATTCCACCATCTGACCCTCCCCGGTCATCTGTCGATGATATAACGCCGTCGTCACCGCATCTGCCATGGCAATGCCTGAACTGAAGTCAGCCACTGCTGTCGATGAGATTGTCATGGGTGACCCTTCTCCCGGCCTGGTTTTCCCTTCGGCCGCCATCAAACCAGAAACAGCCTGTACCGCACCATCATATCCGGGCCTCAATGCCCAGGGACCCTGCCTGCCAAACGCAGTCAGATCTACATAAATCAGGTCCGGTCGAATTGCCGCCAGGGATTCGTAATCGATGTTGAATTTTTTCGGTACATCGGGTCGATAGTTGATGAGTACAACATCCGTCTCCGGAATCAACTGGTGCACTATTTTCTGTCCTTCCGGCAGGTTCAACCTTAATGCAATACTGTCTTTTCCACGATTCAGACACTGGAATGTTTTCGATTCCAGGGGAGAAAATGGTAGTTGAAGTCGCCAGGAATCTCCTTCCGGCGGTTCTACCTTCAGCACGCTGGCACCCATATCTGCCAATGCCTGACCGCCAAAGGGAGCGGCAATAACCTGGGAAAACTCAAGTACATTAACGCCTGTGAGTGGGCCTGCCATCGTGACAATTCCAAAGAATCAGGCCTAACAATAGTAATATGATACCGATGGTGTCAATGGCCTTTGCTCAATTGCAGCTTCGAGTACAGAATGGGTTTGATTCTTGGAGAGAATTAGTTAATCCTCAAAGGTTCAGGGTACTACAACAACGGCCAGCCTATTTCTTTGAAGCAAAAAATATGAAGCAACAAATCAGCTTTCGCGTAAACGGCGATTCGCACTCCCTTGAAACACAGCCAAACCGACTACTGCTTGACTGCCTCAGGGATGATCTGAAAATCACCGGCCCCAAAGAAGGATGTAGTGTTGGCGTCTGCGGCGCTTGCACAGTCCTGGTTAACGGCCGCCTTGTGAGCGCCTGCCTCGAGCTGGCAGTCCGCTGTGATGGCGCGGATATTACCACCATCGAAGGACTGGGCACGCCCGACAACCTGCACCCTATTCAACAAGCCTTTATCGACCAGGGAGGGTTTCAGTGCGGTATCTGTACCCCTGGCATGGTACTCACTACCAAAGCGCTGCTGGACCAAAATCCCGAGCCATCGGACGACCAGATCAAGGCATGGATGATGGGTAACCTCTGTCGCTGTACCGGCTACTACAAGATCGCCGACTCGGTTAAAGCGGCCGCCCTAGCCTATTCTCCGACGTCTAATCCCAACCCATCGGAGCGATAACCGTGAGGCAATTCGAACTCATCACACCCAGCAGTAAAACCGAAGTGCTCTCCCTGTTGGGTGACAATGATAGTCAAATTGTCGCGGGTGGTACCGGCCTGCTCAATTTGATGAAACAACGAATAGCCAACCCTGCCCGTCTCATCAGCCTTCACAAGATTGCGGACCTGCACCGCATTGAGCAGGTTGAAAATATGATCACCATCGGAGCACTGGTCACCCTCGCAGAAATAGAGCGGAATAAACTCATCCAGGAATTAGCCCCGGTCATTGTTGAAACCCTGAGGGAAGTTGCCAATCCTCGAATCAGGAGCATGGCAACCATGGGCGGGACCCTCGCTCATGCCGACCCAAATCAGGACACCCCTGTCACACTGGCCGCATTGGGCGGTATTGTCATCGTCGAATCGGTCCCCAGGTTACGTGAACTGGCTCTATCTGCGCTGTATCGCGACCATTATGAAACCGTGCTTGAACCAGACGAAATGATCACAGCCATCAAGATTCCAATCCCTCTAGCAAACCACCGGATAGCCTTCAAGAAATTCACCCCTGCCAGCGTTGAAGACTACGCCTGTGTGACTGTTTGCGTACGCCTGAAGATGGTCGACAATCAATGCCAGTCGAGCCACATTCTTCTCGGCGGAGTCGGCCCGACAATCATCAAGGCCACATCTGCAGAACAAGTGCTTAAAGGCAGGCCAGTATCCGTCACAATTGCCGACGAAGCAGCCCTGGCAGCTGCCAGACAAACCGAACCGATGGACGATACCCGGGGCAGTGCTGACTACAAACGACGCATGGTACGGGTTTGGGTCAGGCGAATGATCCTGAAAGCAGTGGGTTCTAACGGGAAAGACATTGAAATTTGAAGAGCGTTTTCGGGTTGATTCGGACAGGGAAAGCCTGTGGGAACTTCTCATGGATGTCCATAAGGTCGCCACCTGCTTGTCCGGTGTAGAAGACCTGACGGTCCTTCAACCTGATGAGTACGAGGGGGTTCTGCCGGTCAGCATGGGACCTGTGAAACTAAAGTTTAAAGGTCGGGTGACTGTCACTTTACGGGACAAAGAACGCTGGACCGCGATTCTTGAAGCCAAAGCAAACGACTCAAGAGCAGGCGGCGGCTTCAAGGCTTCACTTCAAATGCAACTGATCGAAGCGACAGACTCAGCTCTTGAACCAGCTTCGGATTTGATGCTAAAGCTGGAAACGACGTTTCTTGGGCGAATAGGGGAACTAGGACGACCGTTAATCAAGAGAAAAATCAATTCAATCATGCGCGATTTTTCAGAAACACTGAACGCTTCCATCGGCGCAATATCAAGGCCAATATCAAGGCCAATCTCAAGGTAATACCCATGACAGACGAACAGTCATATGAACAGATTGGAAAACCGCTAGGTCGAGTCGAAGGACCGGAAAAGGTGACCGGTACGACCCTGTATCCCGGCGATATTCGTTTGCCAGGTATGCTGGTGGGAAAATGTCTCCGCTCGCCTTATCCCCACGCCCGAATTCTCTCGATTGACACCAGTGCTGCTATCGAATTACCCGGCGTCCATGCAGTGATTACCGCCAAGGACTTACCGGATCACAAAGTCGGTCGAATGTTGCGTGATTTTGAACCACTGGCGACGGACAGGGTACTCTTTGTGGGCCAGAAAATCGCAGCTGTGGCGGCGGAGAACCAGGATATCGCAAGGGAAGCCATTGCATTGATCGATGTTGACTACGAACCCCTACCAGCGATACTCGATATTGAGTCAGCCCGCGCCAATGAGGCGCCGGTACTACACCCGGACTTTGACAAGTATGTCGGTCGCATGGAAGAACCTCGGGCTCATCCTAACAACTGTGCCGAAATCAGCTGGCGACGGGGTGATGTCGAGCAGGGTTTTGCATCAGCAGACCATGTTATCGAACACACTTTTAGAACCCAGCGCCAGCACCAGGGTTACATCGAACCGCACGCCTGTATTGTTAACATTGAAGCCGATGGCCATGTTCAGGTCTGGGCCAACAGCAAAGCACCGTTTCAACTGAGAGGCCAAATAGCCGGTGGGATCGGACTGACATCAAAGGATGTCACTGTCTTGCCAAGCCCTATTGGTGGCGATTTCGGCGGCAAAGGCGGATTTATGGATACTCACGTCGCCTACTGGCTGTCTCGGGCTTGTGGCAGGCCGATTATGATAACCATGGATTACACCGAGGAACTGACTGCCGGTAATCCAAGACACGGCGCGGTGATGACGTTTAAAACAGGCGTGATGATGGATGGCACTATCGTCGCTCGACAGGCCGACCTGGTGTACGACAGTGGTGCCTTCGGCGCTTTCCGACCTGGCAAAGGGTCGACCTATGGCGCCCGTTGCCTGGACCCCTATCGCGTCAATCACGCATTAATCAATTCTTCACTTGTTTATACCAATCTTGTGCCTTGTGGTTCCATGCGGTCTCCCGGTGATCCACAATCGATATTTGCTGGTGAGACCCATATAGACCTCATTGCTCGCGAGATCGGTATGGACCCGCTGGCTTTCCGATTGAAGAACGTGGTGCGACAGGATGACCTGTCGCCACTGGGAATACACTGGCAAGACCCAATCCCCAGCCGGGTGCTGGAAGCTGCTGCAGAAGCAATAAACTACGAGAATAGAAAAAATCGAACCGAGGACGGGCGTGCAGTGGGCATTGGTTTTTCAATATGCAATCGCAATACCGGCGGCGGCAATGCCACGGCCCGGGTTACTATCTCTGCCAATGCTTCAATTACCCTGAATATCTCTCTTCGGGATACAGGTTCAGGGTTCTATACCATGTTGCGTCAGATTATCGGCGAAGAGCTTGGCATACCCTACGATCAGATCCAGTTGCAGACCTGGTCAACCGATGCCATTGAAACCGATGGAGGCGTCGGTGGCGCCCGGGTTACCAATGCAGCAGGTAATGCAGTCCTTGAAGCGGCCGCTTCAATCAGGCAGCAGCTCAATGGTTACCTGACCAACAAGTATAGTTGGGCACCAGACGATATTAAATATTCTAACCGCCAGGTACGGCATCAGGGCAGTTCAATCGAACTGTCAGGATTGATGCATGAAATCGGATCTGACATCACTGCGGAAGTCACTTACATTGCCCCACCGCCGGAGGGCACAGTATTCACGGCCCAGGCCGCGGAGGTTGCCATTGATGAGGAAACAGGCGAGATCGAAGTACTACATTTTGTTACCGCCCACGATGTCGGCACCATTTTGAATCCGACAGCACACCAGGGCCAGGTCGAAGGGGGATTCGCACAGGGCCTTGGCTACACTTTGTTCGAAGAAATCATGTACGAAGAAGGTTATGTACTCAACGCCCACCTGGGTGATTATAAGCTACCAACAATGCGCGATATGCCAAAGTTAACCACGATTCACGTTCGCGCTGAAGTCGACGGCCCCACGCCTTACGGCGGCAAAGGCATTGGGGAACAATCTGTGAGCGGCGTTGCCCCGGCTATCGTCAATGCAATACTGGATGCAACCGGCAAGAGTATGCGCGCATTACCAGTGACATCAGAGAAGATGCTCGATGCACTCGACCAAAATGTCAAAACGCCATTGGCAATATGATCCAGCAGGCGTAGTGTTAACCATCATCAGATAGAAAGTTGATCAACAATTAAGCGAGACAACTTAACAGGCGAATCGACAACAAATTGGAGAATCATATGAACACGGCATTCAATTTCACAGAAAATGATGGCGCCATCACCGGCCCGTTACGAGAACCCAGGAACAGTGCCATTAATGCAGGTGCAGGCAGTATTCACGACGAGGCTACGGCTCAGAAGCTCGGTTTTCGAGGCGGCACCGTCGCAGGCTCATTACATATGGAGCAGTTTCCACCATTGCTTATCGAGAGCCTGGGGGACAACTGGCTTAACACCGGCAACATGTCACTGTACTTTCGATACGCGACGACCGATGGTGAATCAGTTCAAGCCTCAGCCAATCGCCCGACTGACGATAGCCAGCAAATCGACATCTGGATGGATGACCCTTCGGGTAACCAAATTTGCGATGGCACTGCCTCTGTTAATGAGCCGGATTCGAATTCTGCCGTCAGAAACCGAATAAAAATTATCCCGGAAGCCAAAGACCTGAGAATCCTGGCCAGTGTAGAGATCGGCAAAGCCGGTCCTGTGGTTCCGGTCAACATCGATCAGGCGAAACTGGACAACCGTCTGGCGGTAGTCACCGAACCACTGGCAGCCTACACAAATGCCGGTATTTTTGGCCATAAAATCATGACACCGGCACTGCAGGTACAGTCCATGCGTCCGGGTGAGGCTGCCCTGTTGCCGCGAGACGGGAATTACGGAGTCGGGCTGTTCGGCGCCATCGAGTTGCAATTGGTAGATGGACCAGCCTTTGTTGACTACAACTATGAAACCTTCGCAAAAGTACTGGCTGTGGGTGAAACTCCAAAAACAGAATACTACTACTATGAATCCATGCTGTTGGACCCAAAGAGCGGTAACACCGTCATGAGTATGATCATGATGATTCGGTTTATGAAGGCTTCTTCGAAGCTTTGGCAATAGGGCGCCTGGCGTACATAGAGTGCTGCAGCACTGGCGTTGTACATGAACGGTTTCACAAATAAGCTATCCGTGATATATAACTGTACGTGGTTCGGTGACGTAATCATAAAAGCACAGGCAAGGATTTCAAAGATGTACAACCTCAAGATCTGGACCGCCCTCGTGTTTTATTCGTTGTTTTCTACTGCTGCTATGGCGGGCAGCTCAATTGAAGACACCCATTTTTTTCGTCTTGGTGTCTATAAGCAGGAAGCAACGGTGCGACTGGGCGCGACGATTGACCCATTTCCGCCCGTGGTAATCGACTTGGCGGATGATCTGAATTCAGATGACTCAACTACCGCAGTCAGTGCCTTATATCGTTGGCATTTTACAAAAAAGTGGTCCCTGAGCCTGGCGTACCGGCAGCTCGCGTTGGATGGCGGCGGGCTGGCAACAAAAGATTTCAATTTTGACGGCAAGGACTTCACTGCCGGGGGAGAAATCAATACAGAGTTTAATTTGGATACCTACCTTGTTGACATTGGGTATTCATTCATTCGCAATAACAAATGGGAAATGGTGGTAGGAATGGGCCTGCACGCCTTCGATATTGAATCCTCCATATCAGGGCAAATTTCGGTGACCGATGGTTCCGGTATTGTGACTCTAGCAAATGGCAGAGCTAATGCTGATGTACTCGCTCCGCTTCCCAATCTACGCGGCGCAGTTACCTATATGATCAACCCAAAATGGGAGGTTAACGCAAGTTTCGGCTGGCTTAGCGTGGAGATAGACCAGATAAAAGGCGACTACACGTATTTTGACTTCGCTACGGAGTATCGGATTACAGATCGATTTGGTATCGGCGCGACTTATGAGATCGCCGACATTGATGTAACAGTGAAAAAAATCAGTCGCGTTGAAAAGTATGATCTGGAATTCAAGGGACCAAGTCTCTACATCAGTTATGGGTTCTAAGTATGATTTTGAGTATGATTTTCAGTAGGTGCGGGTGAATTACCACGAGTGTAGAACAAACCAGTAATCCTGCCATCGGTAAAGTACTGACGCCCCGAGATTTTAAGGTCAGTGACAGGATGGTTGATGATTATTTTGCAGGACTTGAAATAGACCGTCCCTTAAGTGATGTTGCAGGACACGCAGTACCCTCGATGTTGGCGGGGTCCGCAGACAGCTTCCATGAGGCGAGTCGTTTCCAGCAGGATAAGGGGCACCTGTGGATGCGCCAGGAATGGGAACTCAATCAGCCACTCTCAACCCGGGAGTCCTACGTCGCCCATGCAGTGATAGAAGACATCTACCGCCGCAGGAACCGAACGGTTGTCAATACGGCAATGACTCTGAACAATGCCGCGGATGAAGTGGTCGTTAGATCCAAACATCACCAGTCTTTTCTGCTTGACGAGCCTGTCGAGCAAGTACAATTTCGCGACCCGGGGAAGAAGGAAGGTGCCAGGAAATTTATCGTACCGGAAGGATCAGAACTCGAATCGATCGACGCGTTAGTCACTCTCGAAATGTGCGGGCAGTTTTTTCACGGCAGTCGAAGCTATCATACTGATCTTAACGCATCCCTGGCGTTGGGATTTCAGGACGTTGTGGTTGGCGGGTTCATGACCATGTCTTATGTCGGACACCTGCTTGAACAATATTTTGGCAACAACTGGTGGAACGCAGGACGACTGGATATCAAGTTCACCAATCCCCTGTGGCCTGATGAACATATCAACATCAGGGGCGTCGCAACCGGGCCCTGTCCTGACGATAAAACCCGGCAGGAAGTCTTCGCCTGGATTGAAAAAGACGACCATACGATTGTGCTCATCGCCAACGCCAGTGCGCCTCTGGCCTAATAGGCCTTCAGGGACTACTACAGGATCCGACCTGCATTTCCGACAATTGTCGTCCACGCAAACCCAACTGATTAACCATCACTGATTTCAATATCGATTCACAGCGGTAGTTCCCATGTATCATGTATGCAAACCACACTTGAGCCAAGAATGAAAGATGTCGACGTAGATAACCCGGAAACAGATTCTACTGTTGGTACGAATCAAGCGACGACCCATCGGCGCCACGCGGGTTTCACAGAAGGTTCTGTTGGTCGCCACCTGGTAAAGCTGGGTTCGTTTATGGCAGTGGGTACGTTGACGATGAACGTCGCGCAACTGGCTGAGGCGGTCTATCTTGGTATGGTCAGCACTGAGGCGCTGGCGGCAATGGGCTTTGCTTTTCCGATTACCATCACACTGTTCGCCTTTGCCGGAGGTATTGGCTCCGGGGCGTCGTCTGTTATTGCACGTGCCATGGGCGCGGGAGATCGGGATCGGGTGACGCAGCTGGTAACCCATGCCCAGTTTCTCGCAATTATTGTTGGCACACTGCTCGGTGCTATCGGTGCCATATTCGCGGAACAGATCGTACAGGCATTGGGTGCGACAGGCATCGTTCAGGATATGACCATACAATATCTTCAGGTCTACATGTTTGGTGTGCCGTTTTTCCTGCTATCCATCGTCGGTTCAACATTGCTAAGGGCAACCGGAAGCGCCGCGAGCCCTGGCATCATTATGGCGACCGGGTCTATTGTTCAAATAATATTGGGTCCGATTCTCATATTCGGCTGGTTCGGGATACCTGAACTGGGCATCGCTGGCGCCGCCTGGGCCTACGTCGTGTCCAGGATGGTAAGTATTGTGCTGTACAGCGTGTTACTCATCAGAACGAGGATGATGCGATGGACTTTCAAAGGTATGTCATCCTCCTGGTCGGCGATTCTGCATGTTGGCGGACCTGCGATTATGAGTGGTCTGGTGATGCCGTTCTCAATGCTGATTATCACGAGACTACTTGCTGGCCATGGTCACGAAGTGGTTGCCGGTTACAACGTTGCTACCCGCGTTGAAACAATGGCACATATGATTCTCTGGTCAGCTTCTTCATCTGTTGAGCCGTTTATTGGCCAGAACTGGGGAGCAAGAAAGTACGACAGGGTCAGGCGAGCGTTGTTCCTGACGAATGGCTTTAGCCTCGCCTGGGGTGTATTTACCTTTGTCCTCATGTTGCTTATCGGTGAATATGTTGTCTCACTCATTGACGACAACCAGGTTGTTGTGGATGTCGCGAGCTCCTTTTTCCTGATCATACCTTTAAGCATTGGATTCATGGGCATCATGCAGATTGCAACTTCAAGTTTCAACGCCAGAGGCTTGCCAATGCCAGCCCTGATAATCTCTGTCGTCCGTACCGTTGTTATTTATGTGCCCCTTGCCATTCTGGCCGACAGGTACTGGGGTTATGTGGGTATATTTATCGCCACAGCAGTGACTAACGTTGTCGTAGGGATTATTGCCTGGTATTGGAACCAGCAATCAGTGAAATCAAAATCGGATCGATAACGAATTCATAGATCGATTCATAAAATCGCAAGCCGAAACAAAATCGAGTAAACTCCGACAAACAACAAAGCCGGAAATGCAAAATCAATGAAATTCATCATTCTTTGCTTCTCCCTCGTTCTCCTGCCGCTGACCACAAGCGCAGAGGAATCCAGACAACCCTATTGGGTCATCGGAAGTTTCAACTCATGGCAAAGCGCAACAAATGAACGACGCCGTTTAGAGCACGAAACAAAGATGCCAGTGTTAATCGTCAACAGCGATGGTCAGATCCAGAAATACCGCCTGGTGGTTGCTAAGAGCCTGGTTTCCGAAACCCAGATCACGGATGAAGGCATCACGCCCTGGACCCTGTCAGTCGCCGAGAGCGAACTGGAAATGCCCATACGAGCAGACCAAGCGGATGAAACCGAGACCGGCACGATGAACTATTATCTTGTGCTGTCCAGTTTCAGGCATGTTGTCCAGGCCGATTCATTCGCCGACCAGATGCATGCCAGAAATATACAACCCGTTGAGGTCTCTATAGCAGAAGTGAACAATGAAATATTCTACCGGGTTATCTATGGCCCCTTTGACAAGAGAATTGAGTCCATTCGAGATCGTTACAATGATGTCGGCGATAATAAAACCTGGTGGTTAATGGCACCCAAGCGGAAACCGGTCCAGGTCGAAACTGATCCCGAGATGCAGCCAACAGCGATTGCATCCCTTGACGCCTCGACGCCTGAGAACATACTTAAAAAACCTGAACCTGGAGAATCTTATGCGGAGTACTGTTCCATGAAAGCCAATGCCGCTGAACGGAACGCCTATTGTTCCGACGACCAGGTTAGCGAGGAACTAACACAGACCTTACAACTCCTGAGCATGAACAATCGGGACTACACCATGTTTTGCACGAATGCGCCGGGAAGAGACCGAACGATATTTTGTACCGATGCGTTTTCGGATCGGAGGGTGGGCAGGTAGTAGTGGTACAGCAAAAAAAACGTGTGAAAAAAATCATCCGCTACTCAAACAACCTTACAGACTACCTCTCCCTGCGTTACTGGCCAACATGGCTTGGGCTTGGAGCCATGAACGTACTGGCGCATTTTCCCTACAGACTGACCATATTTCTGGGAAAGCTGTTTGGTAATTTGATGCTGTTTTTCGCCCATGACCGGCGTCGTATTGCGACTACAAACATTCGATTGTGCTTCCCGGAACTGACCGCCACGAAACAGAAGCAGCTCACCAGACAAACAATGATCGACAGCGGTGTCGGGTTGCTGGAGATGTGCGTCGCCTGGTTCAATCACAGTAGTATTACTGACGACATGGTCGAGTTTGTTGGTGAACAGCATGTGAGCGATGCGGTAGCAAAGGGTCAGGGTGTCATACTGGTCGGTGCTCATTACACCACCCTGGACCTGGGTGGTGTGTTGATGGCCAAGTACCAGCAGGTCGGTGTCATGTATCGTGCGCTCAAAAACCCGTTGTTCGACCTGGTGATGAAAAATTCACGCCAGAAGTTTTGTGCTGAAGTGATTGAGCGTTCAGATATGCGTTCGGTCATCCGCTTTATCAGGAAGGGAGGAATAATGTGGTATGCGCCGGACCAGGACTACGGGCCAAAACAGGCTGTTTTTGCGCCCTTTTTTGGCATCGAAGCCGCCACAATAACTGTGATACCACGCTTGGTGAAGATCAACAATTCCGCTGTCATCATTCTCGGCCATCACCGAAAACCGAACGGAGAAGGCTATATTGTGACATTCAGCGAACCCCTGGCTAACTTTCCGTCGGGTGATGAACAACAGGATGCAACGGTCATTAATGCAGCCCTGGAGGAACGAATTCGGCAGTACCCGGCCCAATACATGTGGTTACATCGCCGGTTCAAGACTCGACCAGAGGGACAGGAAAAACTTTATTCCTGATTCAGGACACTCCGCTAGTGATGACTTACTCCAATGCTACTCAGTGCGTAATGCGTGGATTGGGTTGGCCTTCGCAATTCTGAAGGCATGAATGGAGACGGTGGCCCACGCGAGCACTATCCCGATCATTCCGGCAACCACAATAAAGACGCCAGAAAAAGGCAGACGATCAGCAAAAAAATCAAGATAGGTGCGCGAAGCAAAATATGCAGCGGGTAGGGCAATCAGTGACGCCCATATTATGGGCTTAGAAAACTGCCAGATCAGCAATCTGATTATCTGCACCAGGTTGGCACCCATGACTTTCCGTAGGCCAATTTCCCGGGTCCTTTGTTCCACCATAAATGCCGCCAGGCCGAAGAGTCCAACCATCGACAGGGTCATGGCAAGAAAAGCGAAGCCAGTCAGCGCCTGGGTCATTGCTGAGTATATTCTAAATACATCGTTGAAAGTTTCGTCAAGAAACTGCACTTGAATCGGGTATTCAGGGATTATTTCATCCCATACTTTCTCGACATCCACTAATGTGGATTGAAAGTCCCGTCCCAGGATTCTTACCGACGCAATGTCGTAGTATTGCGAGCCCTTGAGGAACACCATGGCCTTGACCTGATTATGAAAGCCGCGAAAGTTCTGGTCGGGGATGACCCCAACGACCGTGTAAGCGTGGATTTGTTCAGTCGTCGAGTAATCGTAGAAGACCGGGTGCTCGGTAGCCATGTTATATCCCAGTTCATCAAGCATCATCTCGTTGACTACCACATTCACCGTGTAAACACCTTCCTTCAAGGTGTCATCGGAAACTTCTTCGCCCAGACCCCGGCCTTTTAGAAGTGGAATATCATATACCTCAAAAAATCCCGGGTTTATTGCCACTTGCAGCGGTGTGAAGACGCCCGATTCATCACCCCTCACTGCAGTGACCCGCAAGGGTGAGTTACTTTGCTGGAACGGAATCTGACTTGAATAGCCAAAACCCGTCACACCCGAAACAGCGCTGATTTCATTTTTGAGTACTTCCAGCCGGGATTGAATCTCAGGGACATTCAGCCGTTGTAAAGAGACCACCTGTGATCGCGGAAAAACATCACCGCTTTCCTGCAGTTTGGCATTCTGGAAAAACACCACCAGCACAATGGCCAGCATGAAAATCGAAATTGCAAATTGTACGCCGAGCATAATTGAGCGAAATAACGTTCCCTTGCTGCTTCCTGGAGAACTGTCACGCAGGGCGTCAATGGGACTGGTTTGCGTAATCAAGTACGCAGGATAAGCACCGGCTATTACACCCACTGCGAAAGTTGTCAGCAATAACCATGGAAGCGTGACGGCATAGTCGATAGTCATCCCTTTGCCGAGACTGGCGTTGAATACCGGCACCACCAGTTCGAGAACACCTACCGCGAGTACCATAGAGATGGTTGCAATGAGCACGCTTTCAACCAGGAACTGGACCAGCAACTGGGAGCGATCAGCACCCATTGTTTTTCGCAGGCCAACTTCCCGCGTTCTTCCAAACGATTGTGCTGTCGCAAGATTCGTATAATTAACAATGGCGACAATCAGCACGAGAATAGCGAGCAACTGCACCGTCTCAATAATCGGCATCCCCAGTGCAGTCCACAGGAACGTATTGGCATCCTGCAGTCGGCTCACCTTGAAACCGGTAATAATATCGCTTTGTTCACTGGGATAGTGGCTGCTGAACATACCGTCCATTTTTGTTTGTAACCACGATAGCCTGGTCTTGTCCGGCGCTAACAGATAGGTAAGGTCGTGGAGGTCGAGGTTTTCCCAGTTGCCTTCCTCAACATTGTTGTCTTCGCTGTTCAGCACCGAGATATGTGCCACCAGTTCGAACGGATATGAAATAACGAGCGAAGAGTTAAAGTGAGAATTCGCAGGCAGATCCGCAACAACTGCGGTCACGTTGACTACTTTGTCGTGATCGAGTTCAATTGACCGCCCGAGGGCAGGCCCTTCACCAAAATACTTCGTTGCCGCGCTGCGGGTTATCACCAGACCATTTTTGACATCCAAAGCAGTCTGGTTTCCTTCGAGGTAGGCGAAATCAAAAATTCGCAGTAAGTCAGCGTCAGCGAATCGTATCACCTGGTAATAGTCACTGTTCTCCACCGAAACCAGCATTTCCCTTCTCAGGGTACGCGCGACCAGATCAATTTCAGGGATATCTGCCTTGACTAAGGGGCCGACTGCAGTATTGGCGCTGTCAATTACGCTGATACCGATATCCGCAGTGGGTGAAAATATGGAACCTACGGTGAAAATCCGGTCAGAATTTTTGAAAAATACGTCATGTGTATTCTCGTAATTTGCCAGCAGGGAACCGAATAAAAATACACTCAGACCTACGACCAGTCCCAGAATGTTGATCGATGAATAGAGTTTGTTTTTCAGGATATGGCGCCACGCAATCAACAGATAATTTTTGATCATTTATTGGCTCTTACTCCACCTGCTATCAGACTCCGGCTTTTCGCTTAAGTGCCCCTTTCCGGGCCTTTCAACGTCACCCCACCATCGACAATCAGACATTGCCCCGTGACGTATCGTGCCATGTCTGAAACCAGATACAAAACCGCATTGCCCACATCCCAACCGGTTCCTTCTATTTGCAGCAGCGATGAATTTCGTCGATTTTCCCTGGCGATGTCACTCATTCCATGAGCAGAAACCAAAGGAGTATATACCGGACCGGGCAGCACACAGTTAACCCGAATTCCATCTGGCGCGTGATCCACCGCCATCGCTTTGCTCAGGCTGATGACTGCACCTTTTGACGCAGAGTAAGCGGTCAGCCCTCTCGGTCGGATTGCCGAGATAGATGAAACATTAACAATTGAACCACCGTCTGAGTTTTTCATCGCTGGAATCGCGTGTTTGGCCATCAGGAACATTGTCGTGACGTTAACACGCATCACCCGCTCCCAATTTAAAGGTTGCTCGTCGACAACGCTGCCGCGGCTGCCTATACCGACATTGTTATCGAGGATATCCAACCTGCCGAATCGCTCGACAGTATCCGCAACGATCTTCTTACAAACTACTTCGTCAGTGATGTCCCCACCCAATGCAAACCCCCGGTTCGATGCCATCATCGAAACAGTCGTTTCGGCGCGCTCAACTTCCCGGTCCACCACAACAACACTTGCGCCAGCCTTGTCTAACAGTAACGCTGCAGCGCGACCGTTGCCAATGCCGTCGTTGAGAGCCCCGCCACCAGTTACAATCGCGACTTTGTTTTCAAGCTGGTAACCAAAGGGAATTGTTATTGTCACCGGTTTCTCCACTTTTGGATGTTCACTGGCACAATATACAGATCTTTGCCCCGATGCTGTAAATAGTTGTGGTTTAATACTCCCATGTCCACAATTTCACCCAGCAACACGAGCATCCTTGACGACGGTTATCCAAGTCTCAATTCCGCCAGTTACAGTCTCGGGTTGTTATTCTCGGCCTACATTCTCTCTTTTATCGACCGACAGATCCTGGCCTTGCTGGTTGGCCCGATCAGGGAAGACTTTGGCATCAGCGACTTCGAGTACAGCTTACTTGCGGGAGCAGCATTTGCTTTACTTTACGCCTTTGCTGGTCTGCCTCTCGGCAGACTTGCTGACCGCTATTCCAGGCGAGTGATAGTTTCAGGCTCTGTATTTTTCTGGAGCCTGATGACAGTATCCAGTGGATTAACGCAAAACTTTACCCAATTGTTCGTGGCTCGTATGGGAGTCGGCGCAGGTGAAGCAGGATTATCCCCCCCAGCATACTCGCTGATTCTCGATAGCTTTCGCCCAAAACATGTCGGTTTTGCGATGTCTTTCTACAAACTTGGGGTAAAGGTGGGGGCCGGACTCGCCCTGATCATCGGTGGCCTGTTGTACGACTATTACGCGAGCGTGGGGGTCATCAGTATCCCGCTGATCGGTGAGATCAAACCATGGCAGGCGACACTGATTACCGTAGGTGCACCCGGCATGTTACTGAGCATTTTGTTGCTGACTATTGATGAGCCAAGAAGAAAAGGACTCATCTCCAACAATGGTGAGGTACTGGAGCAGATACCCCTAACCGATGTAGTTAGTTTCATGTGGGAAAAACGCAGAGTCTACCTTTGTCTGTTGCTTGGCTCCTCATTGATGGCAATGGCTCAGTATGGAAGTGCCGCATGGTACCCGGAGCTGTTTACCCGCAATTACGGTTTGTCAAAGAGTGAAGCGGGCGTTTCCTATGGCATGATCATACTGATTGCAGGCAGCGCAGGCGTCATGGTTGCAGCCTGGTGCGCGAGCCTGTTAAGGAAACGCGGCTACATCGACGCAAACGTTCGTACCATGTGCTTCGCTGCTATTTTAGCGATACCTTTCATGACTGCTGCGCCACTCATGGGTTCTGCTGAACGCACCCTGCTGATGCTGTGGCCCGCAGTTTTCCTGTCAGGATCCTACCTTGGCATTATGGCAGTGTCGATCGTTGAGATTACTCCAAACCAGATGCGAGGGCAGATTACCGCTGTCTACATATTTGCCACCAGCATGATCGGCATGGCACTCGGCGGTAGTATTCTGGCGGCGTTCACTGACTTTCTGTACCAGGATGATGCGATGCTGCACTATTCAATCGCCACTGCCTGTGTACTGTTCTACCCTCTTGCTGCAATACTATTTTTCTATTGCTTACCTGCTTACCGATCATCAATCGAAGCATCGACCAGTTGGAAATCTCCGGGCTGACGGCGATGAACGCAAATTCAAGATAGCAATTCTTGAACCCACCTGACCAGACAATCCTGAGTTTCCAAACTCGTAAGGCGCAGGCCAAGATGATGCCGATTAACGTCAGATCAAGCTTGGGGACACTTGACTATTGAGCTGCGTGGATAATAAAGCCACCGAACCCCACCACCAACAATCCCATTGCCCGGGCAAATGGCCTGATCGCCTTCAAATACCAGCTAACAAGATCCTGAAAATCACTGAGCCCGATCAGGCCACGAACCATGCCCTTTACTATGGCGATCATTCCAATAATTGTGAAAACAGCAGGGTACTTTGATTCTTCAGCGAAGCTGATGAACAAGATGCCTATCATCAAGCCGAGCAGGACGTTGATCACTTTGAATTGCATCGACATCGCGTATTTACGGATCAGCTCGAAACTGACATCCGGCCTGATAGTAATAAACAACCCCAGTGCCATGAATACAGCGCCGACGAATACGATAAGGTATGCCATTATTCAAACCCTACGCCTGATTTGCCACAGAACTCTTGTCACACGGCCCGACGCCGGTAATCTCCCGATCACAGAGTTGTTCGTATGTTTGCGGCTCCATTGCGAGAAGCTCATTGAAGACCTCCCACGAATGCTGGCCTTGTGTTGGCGCAGGTAATGGTGAATCAATATTGGACCGACTAAATTTAGCAGGTAGTACAGACTGCCAATACGCACCAGTTTCAGGATGTCTAATATTCATCATATGACCGCGATCCCTTAGATCACTGTCTCCAGCGATCTCGTCGGGTCTGAGCACAGCGGCCGCAGGAACACCTGCATCCTGTAGTTGGCGGGACAGCTGCAGCCGATCCAGATTAGCTGTTTTTCGACCCATCACTTCGTCCAGCTGTTCTTCAAATCTCTGCCGTTGTCTATTGGTGTCAAAGTTTTCGGTTGGTTCAAGCTTCAGCAGTTCGACAATTGCCTGCCATTGGGCATCAGTTTCGCCCGAAATGGCAATCCAATTATCTTCACCGGCTGTTGGATAGATACCACACGGCGCAAAGCCGCTGTGGGAATTCCCCATGGGCTCCCTGACAGTGCCATTTATTTCGTACTCCAACCAGGCGTCGCCAATAAAGGTAAAGTTAGCCTCCTGCATCGACAAATCGATGTACTGCCCCTGTCCTGTTCTATCCCGATGCAGCAGTGCCAGCAGGATGGCCGAGTATCCACAAAGTCCAGCGACCGGATCGGGATACATCTGGCCCGAGTTCATTGGATGTTCACCCTTGTAACCTAACAACGCAGACATGCCGGAGGATGGCTCTATGGTTCCACCAATGCCCGGCACATGCGCCCAGGGCCCCTCGGCGCCGTAAGCAGACAAACTGGCCATGACAATATCAGGTTTTAATGCTTTGAGACTGTCGTAGTCTATTCCAAGATTACCCATCACCCTGGGTGAAAAGTTCTCGGCAACAAAATCCGTCTGAACCACAAGATCCTTGAACAATTCAACACCCTCCGGCTCACTCAGGTCTACAGTAATGCAACGCTTGTTCAAATTAACGGCATTATACAGTGGGCTGCAGTTCCAGGCGTGTTTCGCAGATTCGGTCTGCTGCATGTTCTTTGGTATTGGGTTTTGATAGCTGCCTCGCCAGCTATCCAACCGACCACGGGTTTCCAGCTGAATAACATCGGCGCCCAGCAGAGCCAGTAGTTCTGTAGCATAAGTCCCAGCCCATGCCTGGGTTAACACCAGACCGCGAAAACCATGCAGAGGTCCGGTTTTCCTGACGATACCGCCGATGGCTCGTCTTGGCTCCACCGTGATTTTGGGTTGTTGGGTGAATGAAGTCACAGTGCCCAGTTCTTTCGGTGTGCGCCAGTCTGAGACCGACATTTTCGCAAAGGGGCCAGGATAACGAACGCCATCACCAGACTCTCTCAGGAAACCACGACCTTCAAATTGCGGATTGTCCGATAGTTCATCCATTCGAAGTGCCGGTCCCGCAATCACCCGTTGTTCACCCAGCGCCTGAAAAAGATCCATCCGGTTCCAATCTTTCATTGCTGTGGCAACGCGCTCGACAAAGCGGTCCTTGTGTTTATGGCGTAGCCCGGACTGTTGTAATTCCTTATCATCTGCAAGATCCGGCAATCCCAACAATCGCATTGCCTTAATCCAGAACGCCGGTCGTGAAATCGTTAGCGCGAACCACCCATCCTTAACCGGAATAGGCCCCTCATTAACGTCTACGGCGGGCTTTCTTGACCACATAAATCCGGAGTATTGATAACGCAGAGGCGCTGGAGCAGATGTTGATACCAACACCTCCCGCTCCGAAATATCAATAATCTGACCACTACCGCCATCCGCCAATTGTTCAATCACGGCAGCCAACAAGGTCCCAAAAGCATAGGTGCCAGCCTGGTATGAGGCCTGATAACCACTACTTTTAAGGGGTGGCCGACCTTGAAGCCCATTCACCCAGGCCCATCCGGACGCAGCACAAGCTGTCAGATCGTTACCGATAAATCCACAAAGCGCACCACTAAGACCATAGGCGCTAATCCCGCAGACAAGTGCCTGCTCGTTTTGTGCAGACAAGTTTTCTGCACTCCAGTCGCCTTCAATGGAGCTTGTAAGAATAATGTCGGCTTCACTGATGAGACAAGATACCTGTTCGAATGCTCCCCATTTTTTGTTGATTAAAAAGTACCTGGCTGGAATACTCTCGCCTTGAGAATCACACGGGCCATGTTGCCGAAGTGGATGACGAGTTTTGGATTCGACAGCAATGACTTCAGCCCCAAAATCAGCCAGCAAGCGCGAGCACCAGGCAGTACTGGTACGGGTGCCAAGATCTAAAACCGAGAGCCCAGACAGGGTTAGATTATCCATCATTGTCATTCCTGATTAAAAATCAAAACCTGCGCCGAAAAGCAGACTGAGATCCTCGCCCTCAGTTCCTTCGACCGGTTCGGAATCCACATCGTAGTTAAGTTGAATATTAAGATAGATATCATCCGTGATGTCGTAGCGAAATCCGGTGACACTGTTCAGCACCAGATTTTCCCTGCCACCGAGACTCCTGTAGAGCTGATGGTTATGGAAAAGTTCAAAATCGCCGCCACGAAAATCGTGCGCATATCGAAGCCGCCATTCAATAAGTGTACTGCTCTGACTCTCGCCGTCGATGGTCTCGTTTTGAAGACCACCACCTAACTGAACGTTCAATGTTTTACCCGGGTCATCCCAGATATCATAACCCAATGCGGGGTTTATCGAGGTACGTTGATCCAACAACACGATAGGATCACGCTCTAACGTTAAGTTAGCCGCTGCAAACCAGGGTTTGGAAAATATCCAGTTATAAGATGCAAACAGCCGATCCTTGTCCTTGAGCTTACTGCCATCCTGTTCTTCACGTACCATCGAAAGATCAAAGTTCGTTCTGTGATCGCCCCACTTAACAGAGAATGTCCCGTTCAGATTATAGATGGCGCTATCCGTGTTACCCCGACTAACATTCTGACTTACATCAATCTTGCGCTCCCAATCAAAGAAATCCTCAATTTCCTCTACCTTTTTCAAATCGGTTAAAGCAATTAGAACTCGATCCTCACCGGACTGAAGAATGACCTTGCCCGCGACATCAGACCTGACGAATTTGTAGTCATCTTCCCCGCCCTTATAAAGGTTAACATGGAAATCCCCATCTGTTTTCAGAGAGGCGACGTCTTTGAGGTCGACATCAAAGTCGTCACTGTATGATGCTTCAATGGTAATCGAGTTGTCCCATATTTTCTTGATTTCCCCAGTTATGCGGTCTCCATTTTTCATATAAATCACATCTGCACCAGCAGACAAACAAACCATCAGCAACAACATGCCCAACACTCTCATAGCTCTATTCCCTTTGCTGCTTTATTTAAGACTGTCGGGTAAATCATTCACCGCCGACAATGACCACTCCGGCGTCCGTTTTTCGACGAACGAGAGAATACCTTCCTTTGCGTCTGCCTGATTGCCTACCCAGGCAAACAACGGCCCTTCCTTTTTCAACATGGTACTCATACTCGAATCCAGACCCTGCCAGAGTAACTTTTTGGTAATGGCTACAGAAGCTGGCGCGGCATTCACGTAGTCTGCGGCCTTATCCATAGCATAATTCAGAACTTCATCCCTCGGCAGCGCTTTACTGACGATCCCTAACTCTTCCGCTTCTGTGCCGAGGAATATACGACCTGACAGCAATAGGTCCGCGGCATTTGAAAAGCCAGCTACCCTCTGAACCAGAAGATGCGAAGCAAGCTCGGGGATCATTCCCCTTCGCGTAAACACGAAGCCCATCTTGGCATCCTCGGCTGCGATTCGAATATCACACAACATGGGGTAGGTCATGCCCACGCCCACCGCAGCACCGTTAATGGCTGCAATGACCGGCTTGTTAATCTCGTACGGATGAACATTGGTAACATCCCTGCCAACATTTTCACTTATCGCTGCCCTGCTCCCATCATCGGATCGTCCTGAAAATGTGTCACCCCCTTTTTCAAGGTCAGCCCCGGCACAGAATGCTCGACCAGCGCCGGTGATAACAACCGCCCTGACCCCATCATCTTCGTTTGCATATCTCAGAGCGAGACTGAGTTCACTGGCAACTGTACTATTCCACGCGTTCATTCTTTCCGGGCGATTCAAGGTGACCAGGGCAACACTGTCGGTCACCTCATAGAGTACGGTTTTTAAAGTTAGTTCTGACATGGCATCCTCCTGCAGAGACCTGGTTAGTGAGAAAAACTAATTAAGGCGTAGCCGGAAGTATTTAATCAAGTACTTTTTACGCCCGCTTTGATGGAGCCGCATCAAGCGCAGATGCTGTTTTTACACTACACTAGGATACAGTACTGCAAATATTGAACTGGAGAAAAGCATGCCCCTTAATGTAACCAAGGAATCTGTCGATCTTGGAATTGTTACCAAAGACTCTGAAGCACTGTTGAAATTCTATCGCGATACGCTCGGCCTGGAGCAGGAGGGAGTGATGGCAATGCCCGGTGGCGGGCAAATGACCAGGCTAAAGTGCGGTACCACCACAGTAAAGATTGTCGTCAATGGCAAGGAACCTGCCTCGGTAGCACCACCTGGCGGGCTCGGTGGTGCTACCGGTTACCGTTATTTCACAATTTCTGTCGACAATCTGGCAGAGGCCACTGAGGAATGTAAGGCCGCGGGCTACAAGGTCACAGTTCCGCCCACTGAAATCCGGGCAGGTGTCACCATTTCCATGATCGAAGACCCGGATGGTAACTGGGTTGAGTTATTGCAAATGAGTTAACTATGGCGAACCGTCAGGTCCCCAGTGAACAGCCAACAATTCTTCAATGGGTGCCTGGTGGGAACCGAAGGACTCGTTCACCAGGTCACCGTCTGTAAAGTGTTCCATTGTGAAGTCAGATGGGTCTTTCCAGTAGTCAAAGACCTGGCTGCCTAATTTGTGTTTGCCAACGCCCCATCGATGTTCATATTTCTGGTTTCTCAAGCGATCATGACCTTGCATTAGTGTATCCCAGTCAGCAACTTCAAATGCAGCATGATTAAATTCAGAGTTGCCCGCCCCGACCAGGAACATGGTGTGGTGGTCAACATAGTCCTCGCCACGGTTAACCCGCATAAATGCGCCCAGTGTTTTTTTATCACCACCAAAATAAATTTCATCACTGGTGATAAACCCGATGCGATGCTTGTACCAGGCTTCACTGGTTGGAAAATCAACCACATTGATAACACAATGACCCAGGCGTTTCACAATCACAGAACTGTTGGTGAGGCTCACACGCTCGCCAAGTCGCTGCTGATCTTCAGCAAAATTCAGGGGTTGCCGCTTCGGCACCTCAAGTGCTTGTGGTCGTTCAATGCCCCAGACAATATCTACTGCATTACCGTCAGGGTCTGACAGCCGGGCGCGCAAGCCTCCACCGGGCAGATCTATTTCTTCGATTGGCACGCCATCAATTGCTGCAATGCGCTCCAGCGCCTCCTGGCTTTGGGCATCAAAGCCTATTCCAAGAAACGCATCCTGTTCGTCGCCCTTGCCTACTTCAGCAATATAGACATAGCCACTCGGATCCGTACCTCGCGCCAGTAACACCCCATCGTGATCTTCAACGGCTAAACCAAAATCTGCCAGAAACTTCTCTTGTCTGGATAGATCCGCAATCCGAAATCTCACATATCGAATATCATTAATTCCTTCCATTATTTCTCCTCGTACTCATCCTATTTTTTAAAAACAGTCTCACCTTCCAGTGGTGGCAAGGGACGATGGGCAATTTCCCGGGCCTCATCCGCATCAATGCCGAACACTCGCAGCATCAGTTCTGCGCTTTGATCAATTCTTTTTTCTGCATCATCATGGTCAAAAGATGCCATCAGGCTGTTTACAAATCCGCCGAACGCATAGCTTGACGTGACTTTAGCATCTGTGACCACAAACCGACCCGACTGAAGCCCTTCATAAAAATCCCGACCGCTGAATCTTCCCACGGCAAACCGCATCTCTTCGACGGGTACCCCGGAATGCTGCAGCAACCATTTCCACAGTTCGTCCGCAACTATCATGCGAGCCATGTAACGGCTTGAGAACGCCATTATCTCAGCAGGATCTTTCAATGGTCCCATGGCTTTTTGAAGTTTTTCTTCCAACAACTTTGCATGGGCCTGAATGATAGGAACCAGCACTTCATTCTTTGATTTGAAATGTAAATAGAACGAGCCATGCCCGACATCCGCTGCCTCAGTGATATCCTGAATGGTCACACTGTCGATAGGTCTTGAACGCATAAGCTGTTCTGCAACGGCGAGGATACGATCCCGGGCATCCTGCCGTTTTCTTTCAACACGGCTCATCCCGCTCTGTTTCCGGTGTTCTCTCTTCGACTGTTTGATCATTTTTTTCGGGATGATTGTTGATTGACTATAGTCATTAATGATTACATACATTATTGTCTACAGTCAATAACTATCAGGAACCTGGAAACCTATTATGAGACTCATTACTTTTACCCAACTTGGCACAACACGGATCGGTCTCATTAAAGGTGATGATGTCATTGATTTGTCGCAGTCAGCGCCACAACTGCCTACCGAAATGAAGCAACTGCTAGAGTCGGGTGATGAGGCTATGCGGGCAGCCAGGGAAGCAGAATCCACCACCGCACACTTCAAACTGGAAGAGGTCAGGCTGGAGTCACCCGTGCTCCGGCCACCGAAAATACTGGCGATTGGGCTTAATTATCGCGCCCACGCCGAAGAGGCAGGCATGGAGATTCCAAAAACACCTTTCGTGTTTACCAAACAGGCCACATCGATCAATGGCCCTTACGACCCGGTTCACTGGTCGGAGGATTCAAAAGCACTGGACTACGAAGGCGAACTTGGGGTAGTGATCGGTAAAACTTGCCGCCGTGTACCCAGAGACAAGGCAGACAGCGTTATTGCGGGGTATTGTGTAATTAACGATGTCAGCGTTCGCGATTGGCAGCTCAGGGGTAATCCCTCATCTTTTACCATGGGTAAATCCTGGGATACTCACTGTCCCATGGGGCCTGCTATTGTCACCCCTGACGAAGTGGACCCGCACAATTTATTGTTAAAAACCACTATCAATGGTGATTTGAGACAGGACACCAATACCAATGATTTGATCTTCGACTGTTACGACCTTGTTTCATTTATGTCCACCGCATTTACGCTTGAAGCCGGGGATGTTATCGCAACGGGAACACCAAGCGGGGTAGGTTTTTTCCAAAAACCACCAGCCCCAGTCAAGGTTGGCGATATTATGCGCGTCGAAATCGAAGCCCTGGGTTATATTGAAAACGAAGTTATCGTGGAACCGGTAGATGTTACGAAATACTAGGCGAGCCTGATGCAACCTTCATTCGACATAGCCATCATTGGAATGGGGCCGGTAGGCACCTGTGCTGCGATCCTGTTCGCCCACAACGGCCTGAACGTGGTGACATTTGAGCGTGATATCGAGGTTTACGCCCTGCCCCGGGCGGTAGCGATGGATGGCGAGATAGTCCGCGCATTCCAGAGTATTGGTCTGGGAGACGAACTCAACGACCTTCTGCAGACGGTGCGTCCCGGAGATCGTGCAGGCTTTGCCAACTCAAAACACGAGTGGATGTTCGGCCAGAACATGGCTGATTCCGGATTAAATGGCTGGCAGACACTCTCCATGTTTGATCAGCCCGAAGTCGAATCCTACCTTCGCGAGCTGGCAATTGAACATCCCAATATTACCTGCCACATTGGTAGCGATGTCAGCTCCTTTGAGGATCTCGGCGATCAGGTCGTGCTTCACGCTTCAAACCTCGCCTCCGAAGAAGCACTTACCGTGAGTGCGAGGTATCTGTTGGGATGTGATGGCGCCAGTAGTGACGTGCGGCGTTCTCTCGATATCAGCTGGCATGATCTTGGATACAACAAAGACTGGCTGGTGGTCGATATTATCCTCAAGGAAGGTCATACATTAACGCAGGATACGGTACAGGTTTGCGACCCGGATCGAATAGCCACATTTGTGGCAACCAAAGATCCCTATCGTCGCTGGGAGTTTAAGCTCAATCCCGGTGAAACCTGGGAAGAAATGCAGACACCGGAAAAAATCCGGGATTTGCTGGACCCATGGACACCGAGAGGCACTTACGAGATCAGGCGCTCGGCTGTGTATCAGTTCCATGCGGCCACCGCAGATCGTTGGCGGGCAGGAAATATATTTATTGCAGGAGATGCCGCACATCAGACGCCTCCATTCCTGGGTCAGGGAATGAACGCGGGTATGCGTGATGCAATTAATCTGGCCTGGAAATTCCCTATGGTACTTTCCGGGCTGGCCGACGATTCACTGCTTGATTCCTACCAGCAGGAACGTATTCCCCACGCCCAGGACCTTGTGGAATGGGCGGTCGCCATCGGCCAGCTAATGGAACACCTGGCTGCGGTAGAACTGGCCGAACGACAAGGCAAGCCAACACCGGATGTCCCGCCACAAAAGAAATCTGCCGGGTATGGCCAGGGTCGAGGTAACCCGCCCCTTCGCGACGGTGTTATTGTGCTAGATCAGGTCAGTGATACCGGATCGTCAGGATATCTGTTCAGCCAGCCCCTGGTTAGCCGGGACAAACAGACTTTTAAACTGGACGAAGCGCTCGGCAAGGGCTTCGCAATTGTTGCAAAAACAGATTCAGACCTGGAACTGACTGAACAGAGCAAGAAAATAGTCGAAAAACTGGATATTACACTCACAAGTCTTGAAACACTCACCGAAATCAAAGGCCATTTCGACAATCTGTTTAAGTCCTCTGCTGCTGCAATAGTACGCCCTGATCGCTATGTCTTTGGGCATACGACAGAAACCGTGACCCTCGATCATCTGCTGATAGAACTGTCGAAGAAACTGTCTCTTATCTAAACCAGCACACAAGATGACTTACCCGGCGTAGCAACACGCCTGCCTGTTTTTTGTTACTCTTGCGCCTTTCTAACAAGCAGAGAGACTTCAATGTGAACCTTGTCAAAGATTTGCTAAAAACTGGCGGGACCGCCATTGGTACGACGACTTCTGCCAGGAGTGAAACAGGTTTTTTAGCTAACTCAGGCTTTGACTTTCTTCTCTTTGACACGCAGCACGCAACGGATGATATCAAAGCCCTGCAACGCCCGGTCGCTGCCATGAGGGGTAAGAAAGCGATACCCATTATACGCGTTGGGGATAACAGACCCGACCAGATCTGTTTCGCGCTGGATGTGGGCGCCAAGGGCATCATCGTGCCGATGGTCAACACGCCGGAGGAGGCTGCCAATATGGTTCAGTGGTGCAGATATCCCTTTGCAGGTGTCCGAAGTTCCGCCGGTATGCGGGGTGAATGGGGCGAGTTTAAAAGCTACCGTGAGTACATGGATGCGGTGAACGAGCAATTGTTGATCATCCCGATGATCGAGACGGTAGAAGGCATGGACAACATCGACGATATTCTCAGCGTTCCCGGTATAGACGTACTGTTAGTTGGCCCGTCTGACCTTTCCATTAATCTTGATGTCCCGCTGGATTATCAAAACCCCAAATACACCAGTGCACTGGAAACGATTGCGGCAGCCTGTAAAAAAGCGGGTGTCGTTCCCGGGGTCTATTTTGTGCCGCCAGGTATTGAGACGAAGTGGCTGATCGAAACTGGGTTCAAATTTTTCACCCAACCCTGGGCCAGGTGGGCGGCCGATGGGATCAACAATGGTCTGGGAAGTATCAGGTAACAATTCCCAACTAACTTACCCCTATCGAAGATAGAGGTAAGTTCACCATTGGGCCAGACACAAGTTCTGGCGGGCAGCTAGGTATAAGTGCTGCCTTTCATACCGGTTCCAATATCCTGGCGCATAACCACATTCACCAGTGCAGGTTTCCCTGAGGCAAAGGCGCGTTCAAGTGCTGGTGCAATCTCGTCGGGAGTTTCACAGTATTCACCATGGCCTCCCATCGCTTCAACGATCTTGTCATAGCGGACGAATGACAACTGGGTGGCGACCAATCGGTTGGCACCATAGATTGCGGCTTGTGGCCGCGCCATTTGCCCCCACAGACCATCGACGCCAACAATGCCGACGATCGGCAGGTTAAATCGAACCGCAGTATCGTATTCAAAACCGTTAAGTCCAAATGAACCGTCACCGTAGATAATTAGAACACGCTTGTCCGGTTTCGCTAACTGGGCTGCCAGCGCAAACGGCATTCCAACGCCCAGTGTGCCCAGAGGGCCCGGGTCCATCCAGCAATTCTCAGCAGGTACCGGTAGTACCTTGGCAGCCTGGGCGACAATATCACCACCATCGCCAATCAGTATCATGTCCTTGTCCTGCACATAGTCCCTGATTTCACGACAGAGGCGCAGCGGATCAATAGGTACTTCATCAGAGTTTAACGAGGCAGAGAACGCCTCTTCCAAATCAGCTTCCTTTTGAATCAACTCATCCCGCCAGTCAGAATAATCCAGTTCGTCACCCGCGTTTTCCATGGTCTCCATCAACATGTCAAAACTCGCCGCAAGATTACCGACAACCGCTGCGTCAGCGGATCTGTTGGTGCCAATAAGTTCATTTTCAATATCCAGCTGAATGATCTTGGCATCAGCGGGAATCGTACGACCAAATCCCAGGCGGAAGTCCAGCAAAACCCCGGCGCAAATAAAGACATCACACTGTTGAATCGCTGCCTTGCGCACTCGATTCATTAATTCCGGTGTCCCCGGTTTGACCGTACCCCGACCCATGCCATTGACAAAGGTGGGAATATGAACCTGCTCGATAAACTTCTGCACGGACGGCGCCGCATTGGACCACTTAACACTGGTGCCTGCCATCATTACGGGTCGTTTCGCTCCCCTCAACACCTCCAGGGCATGCTCGACGTCACCCCGGGCTGGCATCATAATGGGTGGCTTGGACCGGATGGTGGGAAAGCGAACATCATCGGTTTCGACCTCACCGCTGAGAATATCCATGGGGATTTCAAGAAACGCGGGCCCCGGGTTGCCGGAGGTTGCATGACGAATTCCCATTTCTATATAGTCAGGAATCCGCCGGGTGTCGTAGCAGGTATCGGCCCACTTCGTAATAGGCTTCATGACGCTGACGTGATCCATTTCCTGTAGCGAGCCACGCCTCAGGTTGTTGAAAGGACCCTGGCCGCCAATCACCAGAATCGGGCTATTGGCGCGCCAGGCATTAGCGACGCCGGTCACACCATCTGTAACCCCTGGGCCTGCCGTTAACACCGCACAGCCTATCTTTCCAGGGTTCAGGCGACTCCAGGCATCAGCTGCATGCACCGCGGCCTGTTCGTGGCGCACATCAACCACCTTGATTCCTTCATCCAGGCAACCATCGTATATGGCCATGACATGCCCACCACTCAAGGTAAATATGCATTCTACGCCAGCCTCTTTCAACGCCCGGGCAGCTAATTTTCCGCCGTGAACTTTCATCTACACCTCCATTTGACCCATCCGGGTCGTTTATAAGAATTGTTATAAAGTCTGAGAATGCCTGATAATTCGATCAAGTACCAATTACCGTTCCATTCCCGGCAGGTGGACCAATCTGGCGACCTGATTCCATGCGCGGTCAGTGCTAAGATAGCCAAAGGCAAACCCGGATCAGAAATGAACAACTTCTCGATTCCCGCTAAATACCTCTTCGTATGCTCTGCAGCGATGCTGGCAACAGTGGTTTCGTTTGTCCTGATGACCCTGTTGATCAACCGCGAAATCAGCCAACAACCCTCCGTGGATATCGTGCATATCAATGCGCCCGTTATGGCTCCGATTCGGAAAAAAGCACTCCCGGAAGTCAGGGTTAAAGCAGAAAAGATCCTGCCCGCAACCATGCCGTCTGCACCATCGGGAAAACTCTTCTTTCCGAAAACCCAGACCTTCACCAAAGCGCTCTATCCTGAACTGGGTTCAGTGACGGGGTTGGTTGAATCAAATCTTATTGACCTGAACATTCCACCGCCAATCAAAAGCCTGGTACCCATGAACATAGTCCGGCCTCACTATCCGTTCAGGGCATCTGTGCGCGAAATCGAAGGCTTTGTCCTGGTGCAATTTACCGTCCGGCAAAATGGTACGGTTAAGAACCCGTTTGTGATTGAGTCAGAACCCGGTAGCCTGTTTGATGAGGCTGCTCTGAGCGCCATCAGTAAATTCAAATTTTACCCGCAGGAGATTTCCGGCGACCCCATTGAGGTAGAGGATATTAAAATCAGGTTCGCATTCAGGCTGAATTCGCCCTACGTTGAGCATCATGTTGAAGGTTATATTGGGCAAGAGATATGAAAACCGGGTATCTGATAAGTGCCTTGATTATTGCCCTGTCTCTTCTGCTCGCTGATCGACCTGTTGTGGCAGCCGGTGCAGGTACCACCCTGGGCCATACCAACGCGCTCAGATGTTTCCAGGAGAGCCGTTTCGTCTTATCCATCGAGGGTATTCATTTCTGTGACGACGCCATCGACAAGGACGGTCTGACGCGACGTGACCTTGCGGCGACCTACTCAAACCGGGGCATTATTAACGCTGGAAACGGACGCTACAAACGCGCACTCAAGGACCACACAAAAGCGATTTCAATCACGCCCACCCTTGGTCAGATTTATGTCAACCGCGGTAATGTCTACTTTCATACTCACGAATATGAAAAAGCATTGGCTGACTATGATATAGCGCTGGATGTGGGTGGCTCACTGGTACACAGTACCTATTTCAATCGTGGCCTGGCGCTGTTGAAAATGAAACGCATTGAGGACGCTGTTACCTCTTTACATGCGGCTCTGGCAATCACACCCAATTCAAAGAAAATCAAACGTGCGCTCTCGTCGATCGAACCGTAGACAAAATCAGTCAGGTGGTAACCCGAAGGCACTCCCTCCCAACAGAGGTCCACACCAGAGGTGTGGTAGTTGATTGACTTGCCAGGTTTGTGTGCTAGCATGTGTAGACTATTGTGTGGATAAGAGTGTAGCCATGGCAACAAATCTTGCAATTAACTCAGAGTTACTAGATGAAGCCCTAAAAATTGGAGGACTCACAACAAAGAAAGATACTGTAAATCAGGCTTTAACTGAATATGTGCAGCGAAGAAAACAGAGGGAAGTCACTAAACTTTTTGGAAACATGCCTTGCGATGAAGACTATGACTATAAAAAAGGCCGTAAGTGAGCGGTGTACTTGTAGATACATGTATGTGGTCTTTGGCATTTAGGGGTAAGAAGCCAAGGGAGGCAAAGGTTGCACGCAAGATTGGTAGCTTTATCGATGAAAATAGAGCAAAGATCATAGGGCTTATTAGACAGGAAGTGCTTTCTGGTTACAGCGACTATCAAAGTTTCGTTGAATTAAGAGACAAGCTCAGCTACTTTCCGAATGAACCTACCCTTGATTCAGATTATGAGGCAGCGGCTGAATATTCTAACCTCTGCCGTAAAAATGGAATTCAAGGTTCCCACGCAGATTTTCTAATTTGTGCCGTTTCTATTCGATTAAAGATGATGATTTATACCAATGACAAAGACTTTCGACGCTATTCAAAACACTTGCCGTTGGAACTGTATGAGGGAAACTAACACCCCTTAATCTTGTGTCTTACCACTTCCCCTTCCACCATAAAGAGAACATCTTCACAAATGTTTGTCGCAAGATCTGCAATACGTTCCAGGTATCGTGATGTGGAAAGCAATGACACCCCCCTTTGAACTGTGCTGTTATCATTTTCCATTAAGGTCTGCAATTGGACGTACATCAGACGATTAATTTCATCCACCTCAAAATCTTTATCAATCACCTCCCGGGCCAGTTCAACATCCAGCTTAACCAGGGAGTCCAGGCTCTGCCTGACCATTGTCCTGATAGTGCGGGACATATTATCCAAAAGACCCAAAGGACGTCGCAGCGGCTTTTTACTGGAAAGAAACACCGCCCGCTCGGCAACGTTCTCAGCAAAATCCCCCATCCTCTCCAGATCGTTGTTAACCTTCAGGGCAACAACGATGAAGCGTAAATCAGTTGCCACCGGTTGATGCAGGGCAAGAATTTTCAGGCAAAACTCTTCTATCTGAACTTCTCTTTCATCGATCAGTGTTTCGCCTTCAAACACTCTCCGGGCCAGTTCCGGGCGACGCTGGTTCAGCGAAACCGTCGCGTTCATGATGGCATTCTCCACCATGCTGCCAAGCTGGAGGATTTCTTTTTTAAGCAGATCAAGATCTCTCTGTAAATGTAACGACATGGTTTCTCCAACGACTATCCAAAACGACCAGTAACATATTCCTCGGTCCGTCTTTGCTTCGGACGAGTGAATATCTGGTTGGTTTCACCGAATTCGATCAGATCTCCCATCTCCAAAAACGCCGTAAAATCAGAGATGCGAGCAGCCTGTTGCATATTGTGAGTCACAATGACAATCGTGTAGCGGGACTTCAATTCGAATAAAAGATCCTCAATATGCGACGTAGAAACAGGATCCAGCGCAGAACAGGGTTCGTCCATTAACAGAACCTCAGGTGCCATTGCCAAGGCCCGGGCGATACACAACCTTTGTTGCTGACCACCGGACAAACTCAATGCCGATTCGTGAAGCCTGTCTTTGACTTCTTCCCACAAGGCTGCCTGCTTCAGTGATCGCTCGACGAGGACGTCCATAGGATCCTTAAAGCCATTAATCCCCGGTCCCCACGCGATGTTCCTGTAGATTGATTTGGGAAATGGATTCGGCTTCTGGAATACCATACCTATATGGCGCCTTACCTCGACCGCATCAACTTCTTTGCCATACAGGTCCTCAGCATTGTAGGTAAGCGTACCCTCAACTGACACACCATCAACAAAATCATTCATCCTGTTTAACGAGCGCAGTAATGTGCTCTTGCCGCAACCAGAGGGACCAATAATCGAAGTGATCCTGTTTCTGGCAATTGGAAATGAAACGCCTTTGACGGCGGCTGACCCGGAATACTTAATAGTCACGTTCTGCAAATCAATGATCGTACCTTGCGCCGGGGTTGCGCCACGTTGGTTTACTGGCTTTGTTGACATCATTGAAGTTTCTGTTCAGTTTTGTATCGAATAAATATCGCCAGCGCATTCATCACCAGCAAAACACCCAACAGGACAATAATGCCGCCTGCCGCCAGCTCGTGGAATTCCTGCTGGGGACGGGAAATCCAGTTGAAAATCTGGATTGGCAAAGCGGTAAAAGCGTCCATTGGACCTTCCGGTACAAAGGCGACATAAGTTAGTGCGCCGATCATGATCAATGGTGCGGTTTCTCCAATCGCTCTCGACAGTGCCAGAATCACACCCGTCAGGATGCCAGGGATTGAGGCCGGTAGAACATGCGCCCAGGTGGTCTGCCAGCGTGTCGCCCCCAGGGCGAAGGCAGCGTGACGAATGCTGGTTGGCACTGATTTTATTGCTTCACGACTGGCAATTATAATCACCGGCAACACCAACAGACTCACCGTCAGTGCGCCAGAGACCAGACTCCGCCCAAGATCCAGGCCGCGGACAAAAATGGTCAGGCCGATAATGCCATAGACGATTGATGGCACACCGGCGAGATTGGCAATATTGAGTTCTATCATTCGACTAACCCAGCCTTTCTTACTGAGTTCTTCGAGGTAAAGCGCGGTCGCGACACCGATGGGTATTGAAATAAACGCAACCATCGTGATCAGCCAGATAGTGCCCACCAGGGCAGATTTGATGCCTGCCCTGTCCGGAAAACGCGACGGAAAGCTGGTTATGAACTGCATGTCCAACCACTTGTACCCTTCCACCCAGACCTGGTACAAAAGTACCCCAAGCAGCATCGCACCCAACCAGGTCACCAGGGCCCAAACAAAAGAAAAAAACCTTGCCTTCCTGTGCCGCCTCAGAAGCTGTTTCCTGGAATCTGACAGCCGGGTATTCATTCGTAAACTTCCCGATACCGGCTCAACACCCACTGGGAAAAAATATTCAGTCCAAGGGTGACAAGAAAAAGCAAACCCGCAACGGCGAACATGGTCTGGTAGGCGATGCCACCAGCAGGTGTATCACCCATGCTCACCTGCACTATATAGGCAGTCATGGTCTGAATACTCTCAAGAAATGTCAGGGATAGATTCGGGGTCGCACCCGCTGCAAGAGTCACTGCCATGGTCTCACCAATAGCCCGGGAGATTGCCAGTAAGAAGGATGCCATGACACCCGACAGACCGGCAGGCACTACGACCCTGGTGGTCACTTCAAACGAGGTTGCCCCCAGCGCGTAGGCGCCCTGCCTGAGCACATCAGGAACTGCACGTAACGCATTGTCGCTTAACGTCGCGATTGTAGGCAGGATCATTATTCCAACTACGATCGCGCCACTTAACGCATTGAACACCTGAATGCCGGGTATGAATTCTTTCAGCAAGGGGGTGATGAAAACCAGCGCAAAGTAGCCGTAAACAACGGTGGGGATTCCCGCCAGCATCTCCAGGATTGGCTTCACGATTGAACGCATTCTACGCGATGCGTATTCACTCAAATAAACCGCACTGGCGAGTCCGACGGGTATTGCAAACAGAGCCGCACCAAAAGTGACACTCAAGGTCCCCCAGAGCAGTGGTAGTACACCATAGGAGCTGGGTTCGAACAGAGGGACCCAGCGTGTGCCGAAGAAAAAATCAACTGGTGAAACTTCATAGAAGAAACCAAGATTCTCTTTCACCAGCACGATGATGATGACAGCAGTTGTTACAACCGAGATCATCGCACACAACGCCAGACTCGATTGAATCAGCAACTCGCCCCAACGTACGCGCCTTCTATTAATCGTTTGCATACCGGAGTCGATGTTTGCAATGACCTTGTTTGCCATAGTGCAATTAGTCATCCCATTATCAATTACGGCAGAAGGTCGCATCATTATTGTGTAGCAAGAAGATTGGCTGCATTCAATTCAACGTTGTGATGATAAGCCGTACCGGTTTCCCGGCGTTCAATACGCCTGATCGCCTTTTCATAAACAAAGTCCGGAAGCGGGATGTAACCTACCTCACTGGCAAGTATAGCGGCGTTGCTCAGGTAAAATCTGGCGAAGGCCATTACCTCGGGCCGATCCAGAGCGGATTTGCGAATATAGACAAAAATCGGGCGAGACAAGGGAGCATAAGTGCCATTGTTAATTGTAGTCGGACCGGGCAACACAGGACCATCACCGCGATCTATAGCGACCAGTTTCAGCTTATCTTTGTTTGCCTCATAGTAGGCAAAACCAAAATAACCCAGCGAGTTCAGGTCACCGCTGACACCCTGCACCAGCGTATTATCATCTTCACTTGCCGTATAGTCCGGACGTGAGGCACCGGACTTGCCGTTGATTGTCTCTGTAAAATAGTCGAAGGTACCAGAGTCTGTACCCGGGCCATATAGACGGATTTTCTGCCTGGGCCAACCCGTCCTGATATCACTCCAGTTTGTTACGCTGCTGCCAGGTTGCCAGATTTTCCTGAGTTCGGCGACTGTTAAATAATCAACCCAGTCATTCTTTTTATTGACAACCAGTGACAAACCATCATAAGCAACCGGTAGTTCTATAAAACCAATGTCTTTATCATGGGCGAACTTTATTTCCCTTGTTTTGATAGGACGTGAGGCATCGTTGATATCGGTTTCCCCCGCCAGGAATTTTTTGAAACCGCCACCTGTGCCAGAAACACCCACTGTCACCCTTACCCGGGGCTGAACCCGGAAAGACAGTACTCGAACCATCCAGTGATACGGTGCCTCTTAGCCGCTCGGCATAAGCCGACCCTGAAAGAATGCTTATAAGCAACAAAGTTGCCACTATCTGCTTGCCTGCCATTTTGTAAAAACCCTCTCTTTGCCAGAGTCAGGATTTTTACCAAATTATATGAAGCTTGCGTAAAGACGAGGTTAATCTTCCAGGTGTTTTTGGTTGGTGTTACTTCCGTTTGATATTGACTCTAACTGAATCATAAACTGAGAATGTAATGCCCTCAGATAGCCCGCAATTTCGTTTTCACTACAGTTGCCCTTAGCGCATTCAATGATCATGTCGTAATAGGGTTCATCGGGTACTCGCTGGAATTTCGGGTTAATACCGTTCATTCCCAAAACGGCGATACTGGCCCGAAAAGCAGTGCGTTTATCGCCATCGGTAAAAGCAGGGGCCTCGGTGATGAAAGCTGCATAACAGCCAGCGACATCAAAAACATCATCAATGCCAAGGTTGTAATCGAGGCGAGCTTGAAGACGAGATAAAGCACCTTCCAATCTTCCCTCATACTCACCCTGCAATTCTCTCTCATTCAAAACACGAGCGTGGATACGCCTTACAAGGTCAGGATTGAGCTTGATAACTTCAATAGGACTCATTTGTGTCTATCCTCACTTGTCTTTGAGGTAGGCAACGCCCTCCGCTGTGAGTTCATCCTGAGCATCTAGAATGGCATCCAGTTCTTCAACTGTTGCGTCTCTAAAGCTCATTTTGTGTACTGCCGAAACAGGTACAAAATATCCAACGACTTCATTTCGGTTCATAACTGCAACCGCTTCATTGCCAGCCTTCGCAAGTACCTTCTTCGGCTCTGGCATGTCAGTCATACCTACCACTCTACGTACCAAAATATCTTGCATATACATTTTTCAGCCCTATAACGTAATTCTGCTGCATGGTCAGCAATAGGGCCTCCTCCTTAGTTAGTTAACTTGAGCGTAAAGTACATTTCCTTCACAAACGGGATGACAGCACATTTAAATATGCATTTAAAAGCGCAGTTAGACAACTGAGAATTGTGCCAAGATATCGCAGGCAGGATATCAGGCTGGCAATGCCTGGCTGATCAATGGTCAACGCAAACTGAGGGATTGGCTCACAGGACAATCATCGATGAATCTCTTGGAAGAACTGGTTATCGATCCAGGCTGTTCAGAAAGGAAATATTCAACTATTCAACTACGAGCAATTGACACTGGTAAAAGAATGAATAGGATCAAGAGTCTATCAGAGGAAAAGATACGGTAAATTTTGATCCAACACCGGGTTGGCTTCGCAACGATACGGAACCACCATGTTGCTCGGCAATATTCTTTACAATCGACAAACCCAGACCAGTACCACCCAATTCACGTGAACGGGCCTTATCGACACGATAGAAACGTTCAAAGATTTTCTGCTGATATTGCGAACTGATACCAATACCTGTGTCTTCACTGTTTATTTTGATTTTGGAATCCTGCCTGGTCATTGAGACGCTTACCTCGCCACCCTCCTCGGTATACTTAACAGCGTTGTCCAGAAGATTATCGAGCAACTGACTGACAGCTTGTATGTCACCTTGAATAAAACAACTGTCTACAATCTCGCTGTTCAATTCTAATTGTTTTTCTACACAAGCAGATGCAACTGCCTTGACTGAACGTCGAACGGTTTCTGACAGGTCAAAGGCCAGGAAATTCTGATCGTCCTGCTCTGATTCGAGTCGGGATATCGTTAATAAATCAGTGACTAGTGTAGATAAGCGTATGCTCTGGGTGCCGATTTTTTCAATGAATCCCTGTTGCGTTGCACTTGCCATCGCCGGGTCATCCAGAATGGTTTCTGTCAGCCCCCGGATAGCCGTGATGGGTGTTTTCAGTTCATGGGAAGCATTGGCGACAAAATCCCGCCTGATTCGGGCCAAATGGTCTATTTCAGAAATGTCGTGAAGTACAATCACCGCACCTACAACCTGGTGTTCATCATTCCGCAGTGCGGCGGCGTGTATATCGACGACAAGATCTTCATTGTCCGATGCGCGACGCATCTGTGTTTTGACAACGTCCTGGTTATCGATAGCACCCTGTAGCGCTTCTACTATTTCCTGGACCCGCACTTGTTCCCATATTGGCTTGTTAATACATGATGATATCGACAATTCCAGCAAAGTAGCGGCAGCATGGTTGATATGAATAATCTTCTGGTCCTGGTCGATACCAATAACCCCTTCTACCATACCGGTGAATATCTGCGTCAAACGACTTCGGTCAGTGGTTAGTTCTGCCAGTCGTTCCGCAGAATTTTTTGCCATGGTGTTAAACGCATCTGCAAGTGCGCCAATTTCATCGTTGTTTTCGACCGGGATTCTTTTTTCAAAGTCACCGAGTGAAATTGCCCTGGCGACTTCAGTCATTTCAACCAGTGGATCCGTAAATCGTTTTGCAAAATAGAGCCCCAGAATCAAGGCTGCAAGGCCTGCAATTCCGGCCCCCAGTAAAACGATCCAGCGTAGCTGTGATAGCTTTTCATCAATCGTCGACAGGGGAAGGGAAACGCGAACAAAACCAATGGGTTGCTGACCATCTATTACCATCAGCGCCCGATACATCATCTCGCGCTGAAGTGTACGACTATACCTCGAGGTGCTTGCGCTGCCCAACTCCCGCGCTTGCATAATCTCTGGCCGCTGCAAATGGTTGTCCATATTCTGTGGCGATTCCCTGGAATCCGCGATAACAAAACCGTCCTTTGCAATCACGGTCAAACGGCTCTCGGTATTCTTACCCAGTGTGACTATTTTTTCCTGCAGGGTTGCATTAAAAGCCTCCTGATCTTCGCGATTCAATGCACGCCGGGCTACTTCCGCCAATAACTCCGAGCGTACAGCAAGGGAATGATGAATCTCCTGCAGCTCATTTTCAGTGACCTGTCGTCCTACAAGGAAACCAACGATGAGCGTACAGATAAGGATGATGACGACATATCCCGCGTAAAGTCGCCAGAGTAATGGAGAACGAAACATGGTGAACTAACGGTCTCCTCTACTTAGTTTGACCATACGGTTTGACGACACAACTTCATAACGTCGAATCCTTGAACCTGTATCCAATGCCTCGAATGGTTTCAATAAAGTGCGTCTCGCTACCAATTTTTTTTCTGATGGCTCGAATATGAACATCGATATTTCGATCAACGACAACGACATCTGTCCCCAGGGCGTGATTGAGCAACTGCTCGCGGGAAAATACACGCCCGGGATGGCTTGCCAGGTGGTGCAGCAGGCGGAATTCCGTGGCTGTCAGCCTGACATCAACGTTTCGATAGGTCACTTTAAATTTACTCTCGTCAATCACAAGATCACCAACTTGTATCGGTTCCTGGGTATTTGAAACATCACCTGAGCCAGAGCGACGAATGACTGCCTTTACGCGAGCGACAACTTCTCTGGGGCTAAAAGGCTTCGCAATATAATCGTCAGCGCCGATTCCAAGACCCAATACCACATCACTTTCTTCACCCTTCGCGGTTACCATGATTATCGGTATGTTTGCCATCAACCTGCTACTTTTCACCTGCCGACAAATTTCTAACCCGTCGATACCGGGTAACATCAAGTCCAACAGTACCAGATCCGGTTTCACACGCTGAATAAGCTCAAGCCCGGCTACGCCGTCCTGGGCAGTCTGGACGGCAAACCCTTCTCGCTTCAGGTTGTAACTCAACACCTCGAGGATATCGGGCTCGTCCTCGACCACAACGATGCTTTTTTGCGACATTTTACTAGACATACCCTGAGACATTCATATGCGACACTGGTTGATTCAGTGATCTAAAAAGGCAAGTCTAGCAGCAAGGGTTAAAATTTTAGTTAAGATCCCGTTAAGATGCTCAATATTCATCAGGTTCCCTTAATGGAAAATTATCTAACCAACAATGGCTGCAGGCTCTGGACTGTTAGCAACGGCTCAGGCATACCCGTTATTATGTGTAATGGTGGCCCCGGGTGTGACGACTACCTGGGAGATGTCTCAAGCATGATCGAGGACCATTGCCAGGTGGTGAGATTCGAACCCAGGGGCTGCGGCCGCTCGGACTATGATGGTCAATATGAATTGGAGACCACACTCAGGGATATTGAGTTCATCAGGGACGAGTACGGTTTTGCGAGAGCATTGCTAATCGGACACTCCTTTGGTCCCGATGTTGCGCTCGCTTACAGTTTAGCCTACGAGAACCGGACCCTGGGGATTATTGGCATCTCAGGTGGGCGTATTGTAAACGACAGGCAATGGAGCGCTATCTACCGCAAGAACCTCGAAATGGTTGGTGAGGTCAATGCCAAAGAATATATCGCTGATCCTCTGGTCAATGAAACAGGTGTTGCATCCTGGCGTCGCTTTATCCAGCAACCTGATTTACTCGGGAAAATATCAAAAATCAAATTTCCGGTGACATACATTTCTGCCGGTGCGGATATTCGACCTAACTGGCCCACTCAGCAACTCGCCGGTCTTATTCCAAATGGCGAGTACCGGGAGATTCCCGGCGCCACCCACAATATCTGGCTAACCCATGCTGATGAACTTCGCCAATGCCTCCGGTCCGTGACTAAAAGCTTCCTGCTTTAACAGGCTGACCGAGAAAAGAAAGCCGTCAGTGCTGTTCAGACGCGGGAACTGCCTTGAACAGTAAAGTGGAGGCGATAGAGAACAGACAATAGGCAAGAAAATAGTAAAACCCAACTTCAAGTTCGGAGTGCATGGTCAACAAATCTCCCATTTGACCTGAAGCGCGACCAGCGAGATAAGCAACAATAAGCGCCATCACAAAGACATCGGCCATGGACCATTTACTAATTGCGTTTATCACCATCAGCAGACCATTTTTTACCGGCGCATAACTAACAATCAAGTAGCCCAGCTGCATTAGCAGTTTCAACAGTGGAATAATGATACTGAACAACATGACCAGAAACGCGACCAACAGGTTCCCACTGTCAGCGAGCTCAGCCACCGTGCCCCAGATACTGCGGGTGATGCTGTAGGCCTGGATCTGGCCTTCGACCCTGTCCAGTCCCAGCATGGAGGTCATCATAGTCACCATCTGGCGTGTTCGTTGGTCAGGATTCTGGCCTATAATCAGATCAATCCCCAGGTCAACCAGGTCGGATTGCTCCATTGTGCCTGTTAAAGTCAATACTGGTTTCGTCACACCTGGCAACAGCAAGCCCAGAGCAACCAGGATAATCAACAATGACAGGCCCCTTCTTGATTTCGACATTCAAAGTTCCTCCCGGAATAATTCCACCCCCTCATTGTTATTGTTTTCTTCAAGGGCAGTAGTTTTTGCTATATATTAACCCATGCAAGACAGCATATTATTTTGAGGAATGAAACATGAGTGAAACCATGGAAACCCAGGGATATTGTGATGAGAAGTTCGCTCAGGTCCGGGACGTGTTAGCCGAGAGCCTCGGCACTGATGCCGACATTGGCGCCTCGGTTGCCGTAACCATTGATGGGGAAATGGTCATCGATCTGTGGGGTGGTCATCTTGACGAAGAAAGATCAGAACCGTGGCAGGAAAACACCATCGTTAATGTCTATAGCTCAACCAAGACCATGTCATTTCTGTGTGCTTTACTATTGGCTGATCGTGAACAGTTAGACTTTGATGCCAATGTGGCCGACTACTGGCCGGAATTCGCCCAGAACGGTAAAGAGCAGGTAAAAGTCTGGCACATCATGGACCATGCTGCGGGTTTGTCCGGTGTTGATGATCCTCTCACCACAAAAGACCTTTACGACTGGGACCTGGTGACAAGTACGCTGGCAAAACAGGCGCCCTGGTGGGAACCTGGAACCGCGACCGCCTACCATGCAATAACCCAGGGCTATTTGATCGGCGAAGTTGTTCGACGCATCAGCGGCAAAACCCTCGGACAGTACTTTCGCGATGAAATTTCGTTACCGCTCGAAGCCGACTTCCATATTGGTGTGCCGGAGTCAGAGTTTCCGCGAATCGGAAATCTGTTACCCCCCGATGACAATACCGCACTGGCAGGCCAGGGGGACAAAGACTCCATAGCAGCGCGAACCTTCAGACACCCGGCGGTTAATGCTCTGGATTCACGAACCAGGGAGTGGCGTGAGGCAGAAATCCCCGCTGCTAACGGGCATGGCAATGCCCGGTCAATCGCAAAAATACACGCCATTCTGGCTTGTAAAGGTGAGGCACAGGGTACGCGGCTACTGTCCCGGGAAACCGCAGAATCCGTCATGGTGGAACGCATCAGCGGCACGGATATGGCCCTGCAGATGCCCGTCAGGTTTGGTCTGGGGTTCGGCATCAACGCCCACGAAAAGATTCTGGCACCGAATGAAAACGTTTGTTACTGGGGTGGCTGGGGAGGATCCCTGGCCCTTATCGATCAGGATGCGCAGATGTCATTCTCTTACGTGATGAACAGAATGGAGGTTGGACTCACGGGAGATTTGCGTTCATACAATCTGGGGCAGGCTATTTACAGTTCTCTGTAACCGGTATCAGCAGCCCGTTAAGGCAATCAAGCCGGTTTTCCCGGTTGTGTGCGCATTCGCCAGCCTGCAAACAGACCTAGCAGAACGATAACAATCCAGCCGGGAATGATAATTTTTACCATGCCATTTATCGCACTGGCAATTGTCAGGATATCAATTTTCCCGGTTTGCCAAAACGTCCACTCGGAGCCCAGGTTTGTAGCAAGCAGGTCATTGCCGGTCTCCAACAGGATAAAGCCGTCACCGGTTGCCGGATTAACCCGCGTCGTCGCGTTGATGGCCGGATCGTTCTTGCCGTCATGGCCAAATGCAAAACCTCCTTCACCATTTGCTGCATACAGTATTGTGCCCAGACCCCAAATTTCCATTCCGGAGTTATACCCATAGGGTTCCCTCATTGCAGATAAGGTCTGCGGGGAAAGTGCAGACCCTGTTGCCCCGACCAGGTGAGCCTGGATAAACTTTGTCATATCTGATGTTGTTGTATAGAGACCTGATGCAGAAACGGCAGTGAAATTATAAGTTATTCCCGGGGTGCCATCGCTGTTGTAGGACAAGGCTACATTCAGAACGCCATCTGCAGGTCGTGAATAGGTAGATCGGCTCATCTCCAGAGGCCGAAAAACAGCCTGTTGCATATAAGTCTTGAAACTTTGACCGCTCACTTCCTCGACGAGTAATTGCAGTATCAGGTAGCCGCCACCGGAATACTTAAATTCAGTCCCGGGTTGAATGCCCACTTCAATTTTTGCTCCAGGTCCCCTGGTCGCATTTGGGGCTAACAGCGCCTGTTCGATGGTCTGTATTTTTTCTCCTGGTTTAAATCCCAGGTGTATGGCTCAGAAGTCGACGAACCGTTACGTCATTGTTATTGAACTCACCAGGCGGTAACTGCCATCGCGTCAGGTAAGTTGATATGGGTTCATCCAGATCGAGTTTGCCTTTCTCTACCAGAGTCATCACGCCAAATGCGGTGACCCATTTACCCATGGATGCCACCTGGAACAAGCTATCGTTATCAATAGATTCTCCAATGGATGCAAAGTGCTCGGACACAACATGACCATTATCGATGAGGGTGAAAGCAACATTGCCCTGGTAGCTTGCATCAATTTTGTCAATCACCGCCCGGGCAAAAGCCTCTGTATTGCCAAATGGTGCCAGTGGTTGTCGCCACCATCCATCCAGCGTTGCCTTTACGATGAGTGCCGACCACAAGCCCAGCCCCACAATGGTGGCTACAAAAACGATCAGTATACGCCGCATCATCAAGACCTCAATTCCATGCCAAACCAGTGCTGTGTTCGATTGACGATGGCGACGAGAGACAACATGACCGGTACTTCAACGAGGACCCCTACCACCGTGGCTAATGCCGCACCTGAGTGCATACCAAACAGGGAGATGGCAACCGCCACTGCCAGTTCAAAGAAGTTTGAAGTACCTATCAGGCATGCCGGTGCAGCAATGTCATGGGGTAATTTCAATGCCTTGGCTGCACCATAGGCAATGATAAAAATGCCATAGGTCTGTATCAACAGCGGAATGGCGATTAGTACAATGGTTTGCGGCTGATCGATGATTGTTTTAGCCTGCAACCCAAACAGCAACACAACAGTCGCCAGCAGTCCAATCATTGACCAGGGCTTGAGACGCTGAACAAATTTCGCCAGGTGATCATCGTCTCCATGAGCCTCCAGTCTGTGCCTCGTTATTGCACCCGCAACCAGAGGCAGTACGACATAGAGAACCACCGCAAGCAGCAATGTCTCCCACGGTACATGAATATCACTCACCCCAAGCAGGAAGGCTGCAAGCGGTGCGAAAGCAAAGATCATAATGATGTCATTCACTGACACCTGAACCAGCGTGTAGTTCGGTTCGCCCTTGGTTAACTGGCTCCAGACAAACACCATCGCTGTACAGGGAGCTACCCCCAGTAGAATCATGCCAGCGATGTACTCACTCGCAGACTGCGGATCGACCCAATCAACAAACAGGACCTTGAAAAAGAGCCATCCGAGCAAGGCCATGGTAAAAGGTTTGATCAGCCAGTTGATCACCAGGGTCAACAGAAGCCCTTTCGGCCGTTTACCCACATCCTTAATCGAAGAAAAATCGACCTGTACCATCATCGGGTAAATCATTACCCAGATTAATACCGCGACGACCATGTTGACGTGAGCGAATTCCAGTTTCGCAACGAAAGCAAAGAAAACGGGAACCAGATTCCCAAGTGCTACCCCTGCAACGATGCACAGCGCTACCCAAAGGGATAAATAACGTTCAAACAATCCCACGGAATTTCTCCAGTTGAATTTTTAATAGCCGGGCAAACTTCATTGCGCTGATTTACTGCCTGCTACCCTGCCAATCACGGTCCATATGCCTGTGCCGGTAGCCAGGTAACCGTTTCCTGCCAGTTGAATATGATGACAAGACCCAGCAGTTGCAAGAGTATAAAAGGGAAAACTCCCTTGTAAATGGTGGTTACACCAATGCCTTCGGGCGCTACCCCTTTCAGGTAGAAAATCGCAAATCCAACAGGCGGCGTGAGGAAACTTGTTTGCAGACAGACAGCAAACAGAATCGTGAACCAGATCGGGTCAAAGCCCAGGCTTACCACGACCGGGGAGACCAGTGGCAGGATGATCAGCGTCAGTTCAATCCAGTCGAGGAAAAATCCCAACAGGAAGGTTGCAAGCAAGATACAAATAATTACCCCACTCGGGCCAAAAGGTAAACCAAGCAATGCCCCCTCGATCAATTCGTCTCCACCCAGACCCCTTAACACCAGGGAATAAGCGGTTGCACCGAGAAGCACGGCAAAGATAAATGCCGTGGTACGCGTTGTCTCATACAACACTTCACGCATCACGTCCCGGTTCAGCGATTTATTAATCCACGCCAACAGGAAGGCACCGGCGGCGCCCATGCCCGCAGCTTCTGTGGGGGTTGCGACGCCAAAAAAAATACTCCCGAGAACAGCCAGAATCAGGAACGCCGCTGGAATAATCGCCTTGAACAACCCCCAGATAGCATCCAGGTCAATCGGTTCTCCCCGGGATGCGGGTGCACCTTCGGGTTTTAACAAGCCGTAACCCAGGAGGTAGCTGATGTAAAGACCGCCCAGCAGGGCACCGGGGAAAACCGCACCCAGAAACAGGTCACCGACACTCATCGACATTCTATCAGCCATTAACACCAGCATAATGCTCGGCGGAATCAGGATACCCAGGGTGCCGACGGCACAAACCGTACCCGAAGCGAGGCTCTTGTCGTATCCCTTTTCCAGCATCGCCGGTAAACCAATCAATGCGAGCAAAACAACCGATGCACCAATGATACCCGTTGTAGCCGCCAGGAGCAGGCCAATCACAGTCACAGTAATCGCAAGCCCTCCTCTGACAGGACCAAGAAGTCGCGCGACACTGGTCATCAGGTTATTCGCGATACCGGACCGATCAAGCAGCAGGCCCATGAAGATAAACATGGGGAGCGCGACCATGACCCAGTTCTCCATGACATTCCAGATACGGTCAACGGCAATGGAGCTATAGTCCCAGTCAACGCCGATCGGCACCTGAAAATCCACTTCCAGAATAATCGCTAATGCAGTGAACAATACTGACAACCCACCCAACAGCCAGGCAACCGGGTATCCTGTAAAAACGGATACGATGAAGCCAACAAACATGAATACCGCCAGTATCTCGTTTGGAGTCATAAAGTAGTTCCGGTTTTCGTCGGATGGTTATTTTCAAACAGATATGACCAGACCCGGGTCAGACGAGATACCGCGGCCAGTAGCAGAAGGAAGAGACCAATGAACAATATCCCTTTGATCACCCACCGATAGGGTAATCCACCAGGGGACGATGACACCTCGTTCAGCGAATAACTGCTCAGGACGAACGGCACAGTATAGATCAGCAGTAACGCGACATAAGGCAGCAGACAAAGCGCAATACCGTAGAGTTCAAGCCAGGCCTGAATTCTGGGACTCAATCTCTCATGTACCACATCAACACGGATATGTGCATCAACCTGAAATGTATAGCCGATACCCAGCAGAAATCCGGTGGAGTAGATATGCCATTGCAATTCCTCCAACTCAATACGGCCTTCGCCAAATACGTAGCGAAGAACAACGTTTAGAACAATGATCAGCATCAAGGCTACCCACACCCAGGATATGGTTTTCCCTACACGGACAAGGAATGGATCGATTATTTGGGATATGCGGGTTTCCGGAAGCGATAATCCTGCCATTTAGAAGTCTCTCGGCAGGTAAGCAAGGCGTTTCCAGTGGCCGTATTCGGCTCGAAACTTTCGTTGTGACTCCAGGATCCTGGCGAACATTGGATCCTTACCGGCTTCTTCTTCCAGAACCTCATCAGTAACACGCTGCAATTCACGCAGCAGCGGCATCGGTAAAACCCTGGCACTGACTCCGATACTCTCGAACCCCGCGATAACAGCGCCCTGCAGCGCCTCGGCCTTGGCCATATTGCGAGTGACTGCCGAGGTACAGGTCATAGTGACCAGGCTTTGATCCGCGCCAGACAGGGTGTTCCAGACGTCAAGATTGACAATGAGGTGGGACGCCGTGAAAGGCTGATGCCAACCGGGATAGTAATTATATTTAGCAACCCGGCTAAAACCCAGGGCTTCATCAACGATGGGCAAGGCAAACTCGCTTGCATCGATGGCGCCTTTCTCCAACGCCTGGAATATTTCGCCTGATGGCAACATCGTCACAGATGCACCCAGTCTTTGCAGCACCTTACCGCCAATACCGGCAAATCGAATTTTCAAGCCTGATAGATCATCCAGGCTCTCAAGGGGTTGCCTGAACCAACCGGCTGTTTCCGGTCCTGTCATCCCACAGTAAATTGGGTGGACATTGTAGGACAGGTAGAGCTCCTCCCCCAATTCCCGACCTCCTGCCTCAAACCACCAGGCCGTGTACTCCCAGGGTTCCATGCCAAACGGTACCGCGCCGAGTAATGCCGACGCGGCAGTTTTACCCTGGTCATAGCCAAGCCAAGTGTAACCGGCACTGACTTTGCCATCCCGTACAGCATCTGTCACGGCGAACGCCGGAACAATTTCACCAGGCTCGAACATTTGAAGTTCAAGTGCCCCGTTACTCGCTTGCAGAATAGCCGACTCAATATATTGTGTGTTGTCACCAATCACCGGCAGCGTGCTCGACGACGTTGTCGGCACGCGCCAACGAATTCGAACTGCCTCACCGGCATGGTTGGCTTGGTGGGGTCGAACACCTTCTGTTGATCGCAACGAAAGGCTACCAATCACGCCGACAACAAAGGCGATACAAGTGGCAACGAAGGCCGCTCTATTGGATATCATCTGGATCTCCACAAAATCTCACCTAACATTTTTGACAACACCTTCGAAGACTTTCTCAATAGAAACACAATGTCCTCCAGGCGGATAACAAATGTTAACGTAACTAACTGGAAACATCACCGGTCTGTATTGGTATGGACAAGACAGCGATTACAATTTCAATGGGTGACTCAACGCAGCTGTGGTGAAATTTGAGGGCCACCCTGCGGGCAAGCCGCTAAATGGCCAGTTGACTTATGCCCCTATGTATTCACAAATCGGGCCTTCGCAAGTGCGCCTACCATCTGACCATTTAGCGGCTTGCTTAAAGTGCTATCTATACAGGACACTACACTAGGCATCCGCGTAGGAACTCGTTAAGGTGATCATCTCGACATCATATGATGAAGAACATGAACAACCCTGAATTCGAGTCGATCGAAAATCAAATCAATCAGCTGGCATCCCTTATCAAGGGGCATGCAGATGAGGCTGAAGCCCAGAGGCATCTCACCAACGAGGTCGCTATGGCTATGGCCAGGGCAGGCTTGTACCGCGTCGCCGCACCCATTGCACTCGGTGGTCAGGAATGTCACCCCATCACCCAGATCCAGACGATCGAAGCCGTGTCTCGCCTCGACGGCAGCACAGGCTGGAACCTGATGATCGGGATAGAAAATATGGGCATTTTAGGTGCCCTTTTCCCGGTTGAGTTCGCAAAAAAGATCTACGCTGATCCTGAACTGATTATCGCTGGCGCTTTGAATCCGTTAGGTAAAGCGGTACGAGAGGACGGTGGTTACCGAATTACCGGTCAATGGCCTTTCGCCAGTGGTGTGCATAACGCCCGTTACTTCTGGGGCCAGAGTTTCGTCTATGAAAATGATGAGATTGTAAAAGACAAAAAAGGCCGCGTTCTCTGTGAGTCCCTGGTACCCCGGGATGAATTTGAAATACTGGATACCTGGCATGTTTCCGGCCTGCGCGGGTCGGGAAGCCATGATGTGAAGATCACTCAGGTGTTTGTGCCTGACGAAAGGATCTCACAGGCGGCCCGAACCCGGCGTTACCAGGCAGGCACCCTGTATCAGTTACCACTCTATACGCGCCTGGCCTACAACAAGGTAGGTGTGGCAACGGGTATCGCAAGAGCCGCAATCGACCACTTCGTTGATCTCGCGACGAGCAAAACACCACGAGCTTCCTTTAATAAACTCCAGGAAAGGGCCGATGCACAACTCGCCGTCGCACAGGCAGAACAGTTATTGGGTTCAGCGCGAAGTTTTGTCTTTGATACGGTCAGTGACGTCTGGGATGTGATTGAACAGGGAGATCGACCTTCAACCAGGCAGAAAGCACTGGTTTACCTTGCCTGTTCCAGTGCTGCTTCAACCGCCGTCGATGCGGTTGAGAAGGTCTATGCTGCAGCGGGTGCAACTGCGAACTTCACCGCCAGCCCACTTGAGCGATGTATGCGAAATGTTCAGGTTGTGAGGCAACATATCATGGTATCGCCACAGTTTGATCAGAATATCGGTAGAGCTTTGCTGGGTCTTGATTCGGGAACTTTTCTTTTCTAGGGAACTTCCGGAACCATCAAGTTCATTTCAAGAAGTCGGATATTTGACAATACTCGCCAGATTACAGACGATGCACCAGCTAACAACAATGGGAAAACGCTATGAGCGACGTATTGAAATACGGTGCAACAGCCAAGTGGCTGCACTGGCTTATCGCTTTTATTGTCATCATCATGTTGATATTCGGGCGAACCCTTGAATCCCTGCCGCTGAGTGAACGAGAGCAGATGATTATGGGCCATTCCGGACTTGGCACGCTGGTACTGCTGCTAATGTTGCTGCGCTGGGGCTGGCGCCTGTCCCATGAACCACCCGGCGCAATCGGGTCTATGGGTCTTTGGCAGACTCGTCTTTCCAAGACCATGCACTGGTCGCTTTATATTCTGTTGGTATTACAGCCCATTCTGGGGATATTCCAGGCCATGTTTATTACTGATTACGAGGTACTGGCGTTCGGCGTCATCAACTACTCAGGGCTTGCAACCGATAGTGCCGACATGGCCAGGGTGTTTCACGTTCTGCATGGGATTAATGCTACGGTGTTATCAGTGCTCGTGGTTGGTCATATCGGAGCCTCGCTCTATCACCACTTTTTTCAAAAAGACAGCATACTGAGGCGGATGCTTCCCTACGGCAAACCCTAGCGTTTGCTACTGACCCCTGCTCACTATGCTCGGAACGCATAGAGGGTACGCCCTTTGGCGCACAGCTTGCCTTCATCGTCAGTGATGTCAATTTCCACAAACGAGAGTTGTCTGCCGCGCTTTACAACTTTGGCTTCAGCGTAGATATGTTCACCATGGGTCTGTCGCAGATAGGTAATACTCAATTCTGCTGTACCGGCGGGCGTTTCGCCTTCGCGCATTTCTGCAAAAATAGCGACCAGCATGACGATATCAACCATCGCTGCCAGTACACCCCCATGTACACTACCGCCAATTCCACCGGGGGTATTTTCATCTTTCCTTAGCACGATCTTACCGTAGCCCGGCTGCTGATCAAGAACCGTTATCCCCAGGGATTTGTGATACGGATTTGTATCGAAAGTTGTTTTGTAGTCAGAGAAATCGCCCCTCATTACTTACATCTCTTTGGTTACTTCAGCACCATTCTACAGGACACTACGCCAGAGATGTTGGAAAGCCAGCGAGCTATGCATATCAGTTGGGGGTTAATATGCAAACGCTCGCTACCTCTTCACAACAGGCGAACGTGGTACTAACTAACTAGTCCGCAGTGGATGTGTGACCCTGGATTCTTTCCATTGAGTTGCTTACTGTCTCGGCATAACAGGTTTTATTCGCCGAAACTTGTCTCACGGACCGAACATCACTATAGCTCGTAGATCCGCAGATCTTGCGTGCAGCTCTCTTGATCTCGTTTTCCAGGTATCGCTTGCCGACGACTGTTTTCAGCTCGGATGCGTTGTAACTTACGACAATCTTGTTATCTGAGATCTGGCTGGTTTTCACCGCCGCAGTCGCCATCATTGGTGTTGTAAGTGTAAACAATACAGCAGCAGCTATGACACTCTTGGGGTTGATTTTCATGATATTTCTCCAATTCCATTGTTAGTTACATTCAGCCGTTCGACTGGTGTTTTCCGATGAGATCAAACTGAACACTTTGAAGAGTTTGATCTCTTGGGTTCCTGTTTGTGTTCAGAAACTTATCTATAGGATGGCAGAAACGGCAGAAAGGTTTGAAAATTATCGATAAGTCGAGTGAACATCACGATAAGATTTTTCAACCTGCGGTGAACCGAGTGCCTGGTACGACAGGTTGCGAGAACCGAACCACGCTGGCTTGCGCGCCAGGGAATTGATACATTCTCTATCAGCTAACTACAATTCATATTCCTGGATGTCATCTTATGCGGAAACTAGCCTATTTTATTGCTGCCCTCGCGCTTCTCGTCGTGTTTGTGGTAGCCGGTCTGTACCTCTACCTTGCTCCGGCAAGCAGATCCGCACCAGTGATAGCAAAGTCAACTCTGACGCAAACCGAATCAGGGGAAATTGTCGGTTTCGTTGACGACGGTGTCTCGACCTGGCTTGGGATTCCCTATGCAGCACCACCGGCGGGTGAATTACGCTGGCGAGCGCCCAGACCCCCGGTTCCATGGGAAGGCACCAGGCAGGCATTAACATTTGGCGATGCCTGCCCACAACGCGCCCAGGGCAATATCCAGGGATCTGAAGACTGTCTTTTTGTCAATGTCTGGTCACCCGATGGCAGATTCGGTGAAGCAGGAGCAGGTCACAATAGAGAACCTGGGCGAGATACGGCATTGCCAGTCATGTTCTGGATTCACGGTGGCGGCAACAGCATCGGAGAATCATCCACCTCGATTTACAGTGGCGCTCGTCTCAGCAGGGAACATAACCTTGTCCTTGTAAGCCTTAATTATCGACTAGGACCCCTCGGCTGGTTCCGGCACACCGCACTACACAATGAAACCAGCACGCCTGCAGACGACTCCGGAAACTACGGCACCCTGGACATCATGCTTGCCCTGCAATGGGTTCAAAATAATATTGCCAGGTTCGGCGGCGACCCCGACAATGTGACTATTTTTGGTGAATCAGCGGGTGGCTTTGACGTTCTGACCATGATGGCGTCGCCCCTGGCCCGAAACTTGTTCCACAGGGCAATCTCCCAGAGCGGCGGGTTGAACCTAACCAGCGTGGAAGTCGCCGAAAACTACAGTGATGATGCCAATCCCGGCCATCGACTGAGTTCCAGGGAGATCGTTAACCAGATGCTGATTGACCAGGGTCGTGTGACTGACCGTGATTCTGCAAAACAATATCAGGAGAAAATGGACCCTTTTGAAATTTCCGCTGCCCTGCATAAACTGAGCCCGGCCGAGTTGATAGGTCTCTACACCGGCTCCTTTGGCGGCATGTTAGGAAACCCTGATATTTTTGCCGACGGCTTTGTATTACCCTCAGACTTAAAAACCAATGAAATATTTTCCAACCCGGACACATACAACGCCGTCCCGGTAATGTTGGGCACCAACAGGGACGAGATTAAATTATTTATGGCATTTTCCAGCGATACGATTGATAAAACATTCGGATTGCCATCTGGGTTTAATGACCTGGCACGTTATAACCGTGACAATCGCTACGGCACCGATAGTTGGAAAATCCGTGGCGTAGATGATCTCGCTTCAGCGATGAGCCAGGCAGGGAACAGGCAAGTCTTCGCCTATCGATTTGATGTCGATGACTGGCGCAACCTTGGTTTTATTAATTTGAAAGATCTCTTTGGCGCCGCACACGCTCTCGAAGTCCCCTTTGTTTTCGGTAATTTTCCAAAGCCACTCCGAGTGATTTTCCCAGATTCGATGAAAGACGAGTTCAATCTGGTTTCCAGCCAGATGCGGGCATACTGGGCCGAGTTCGCCTACACCGGTTCACCGGGCAGGGGAAGATCGGGCCAGCAAATCGAATGGCAACCCTGGGATAATTCTGAAAATGCCACGCCTCGATTAATGGTGTTTGATACCGAGTCCGATCAGAAAACCAGAATGGTCAGCGACAGATTAGCAACCGACGATCTTCGCCAGCGACTCATAGCAGACACATCTTACCGAACCCAGGAAGCCCACTGTGCCGCCTACAAGAATCTGTTCCGCGGAGATGCATTTGTCGAGCAGGAATACCTGGATCTTGGTGAGAGCGGCTGCTCGAATTGATCATCCCCTGTTGCCACAATTAACCACTTGGCCGATCTTCAGTTTATTCTCTCTACTCGCACGCAAGTACGGTACTGACGTTTTTTAGGTAAGCAAGAACCGGACTGTTTATCTGCATAGTTGTATCCTTAAGGATAGGTAAATCCCAGCCGAACTGGGATTAGCTTCACAGAATCATGAAAGCTATGGACGTTAGCCAAAAAGTCGCTTGAGGAAACCATCCGCTATTGTTGTGCTACCACCCCAAGAAAATTGAGGAGTAAGCAGGAGCCGATTAACGGCAATATCCAAGAACGTTCTTCTCAAGCTTCTTCGGATCATTGACGGTCTCAAAGAAACGTGCAAGGTATTTGGTTGTGTTGGACTTCGATTTATCAGTCAGCCCTGACAAAGCAACCAATTCCTCTATAGATTCCCGGGTCGAGTTAAACTGGGCAACCAGGCTTCTTACGCTATCATTTTGCCCACAATAACCTCGATATCGACGGGCTCTTACGGATCGAATGCGAACCTTCGGATTCGGTATTGCATAAGTCGCATTCACCAGACCGGCAAAATCAAAATCATACGGGATGGCGGTGAATTGTTGGTTATCCTTGCCCCGGTAAAGCTTAACATTGTGGCAGCAGTTCTCGTCAGCAGCACCCCTGATCGGTGAGTAATCCGTGTTGCTGATCATATATTGAAACAAACTCAACATCGCTAACCCCTCGGGTTCCAATTCGTTAACATCGACTGATTCAACATCAATTTTTTTCTTGTCCAGTCGTTTTGCGAGATCCCGGTGGGGCTCAATAAAAAATGCCGGAAATGTCAGGGTAGCCCCTTTCTCGCTGTTAACCAGGTTAATTTCCACTAAACGAACTCGATAACTAAGCGCCGACAGTTGGTTATACATTCGATAAATCAGGTATTCCATGATTACAAATCGTTGGTACTTTCGTGAATTGTTGCAAGGTATAACCAATTTCACGTCTTTCAATTTTGAAAACAAAGATGACTTATCCTTTTTCGTATCGTTGATGACCCTTAACGGCGGATTGTCACAGTGGGCCTTGTCTCGCCGGTAGTTGCCTCGCACCTTTATCCCTACTCGTAACTCAACCAGGTTACCCTGTTCATCGGGGTAACTAAGTTGGCCATCATAAGCCTTAGCGACGTCTCTCTCTTTATTAAGTGTCATGAAAGGACCATTTAGTGATATAGACAGATCGTCATGCGAGCTAAACAGCCGGTCCGTACTTTCGGTACCATCGTCACTTACAGCGGTGGATGAAACCAGCAGCAAGAGTGACAATAACAAACACAACGCTAACCAACGGTAAGTCAAGGGGCAATCCGACAGCATGGATTTGTCAACTCCGGTATCTTGTGTTCTCCAACTTTGCACCGAGCCAGCGCTATTGGCAAGCCAATCTACGGACTGTCAAAATGCTACAATTCCAGCGCCTTGACTCAAACAGACTCGTATTCCGGCATTTCATTGTATACTTTTCAGCTCAGCGCTGGTCAGTGCCAGGAACCAGGCCCGTAGAATAGACAAAAGGTAATTTTTTTTGACGATCCCTCGCTTCTATCCAGCCATAATAGCCCTTACTATTATCAGCTTCTGTGTCACGGTCAGGGCACAGGAAGTATGGCAGGACGTCGCAAGAATAGTCGCGGTGGGTGATCTCCACGGCGACTATGAGCAATATCTGAATGTACTCAGGTCGAACCATCTGATTGATTCAAAACTGAAATGGCAGGGAGGTGCAGCTCATCTGGTGCAACTTGGCGATGTCCCTGATCGGGGTCCCGATTCCCTGAAAATCATGCGGCATTTGAAACGCCTGCAAAAACAGGCAAAAAAGGCCGGAGGTCGCGTCCATGCGTTAATTGGCAACCATGAACTCATGAATATCAAGGAAGATCTACGCTATGTTCATCCTGGTGAGTTCGAGATCCTCGTTAACAACGCGTCTATAATTTTCTGCTTTCACAGGACGAAACAATCAGTGAACGCAGGGAAGAGGTCATGCAATCCCTCGATACTCGTTTCCCACCAGGCTTTGTAGAGCATCGGTTAACATGGGCACCTCGCGGCGAGGTGTTTGAGTGGTTACGCAGAAACAACACCGTTGTTAAAATCAACCGTATGTTATTCGTCCACGGCGGTATTTCCCCGCACGAGGAACTGCTACCCCTGAAGCAGATCAATAAAAAGATACGAAAAATAATCAGCAGCGGACCAGAATATATTGAAGACCCGATAATTCGCGACGAAGGCCCTTTGTGGTATCGGGGCTACACCCGCAATGATGCGGTGATAGAACTGCAACCCTTGAAAGAAATGTTAGCCTTTTATGACGTCGATACAATTGTCGTTGCACATACACCCACCGTGGGTGCCATCATGCCAAAATTTGATGGCCGGGTAATATTCATAGACGTTGGTCTGGCAGCGCACTATGGCAACCGGCTTGCCAATCTCGTGGTAGAAAACAATGCAGTTTTCGCAATGCATCGGGGCCACAAGATTGCGTTACCCAAAACTGATGACGGCCTGTTAGACTACCTGCTTACCGTGAGCAAACTGGACCCTGAACCGTCACCGCTGCTAGAAACAATTACAAAACTGGAGTCTCAGGAAAACCGAAATGTCGGAACTGATTAACAAAATATGGACGCGTCTTTTCAGTCGCGCCGAGCCTGATAGCTCGACAGTTAAATCAACGCCGGACAAGACAGGCGCAATACAGAGGATTTCGGAGTCACGCTACCTTAACAGGGAAGTATCTGACCTCCAGTTTATTGAGCGAATTCTGGAGGAAGCAAGCAACCTCAATCATCCACTGTTCGAGCGACTACGATTTTTGGCCATTTCTGTCTCCGTGCTCGACCAATTCTTCACAGTTCGTGTCGCACGCCTGAGCCGATTCGTCAGGGACCACAAGTCACACTTCAGCCCGGACGGTCTAAGCCCTATGGATCAGCTTGAAGTTATCAAACATCGCACCAACAGTCTGATGGAAAATCAGCAATCGCTCTGGCAAACACAACGACAGGAACTGACCGTTGCAGGCATCCACTTACTCGATCGAAAACAATTATCAGAATCTGACCTGAGCTGGCTGAAAAGCTATTTTGTCAGCCATATTTTACCAGTCCTGACACCTTTTACATTGAATGAAGAGCATCCTTTCCCTTTTATCCCTAGTGAAGGCATCTGTATCGTGCTCCAGTTCGATGACAAAAATACCCTGGTGGTTCCCCTGCCTGCTAACTTGCCACGCTTCATCAAGCTTCCCGGAGAAACCACCCGCTATGTACCAATGGAAGTTGCAGTGTACGAAAACAGCAACCTTCTTTTTGAAGGGCAAACCCTTGAAAACGCCGGTTTGTTCCAGATATTACGTGACAATGATCTAGCCCGTGAAGAAAGTTCTGATGACCTGCGGTCGATGATTGAATCCGGACTCAGGTTGCGACACAGGGCAAATGTGATTCGCCTGAAGGTGGAGAGCCTGACCGAGGAGAACATTCGCTTCATTGCCAATGAAATGGGCTTGCTCAGCTGGGAAGAGTCAGATCTGCTGGACCAGCAGGGCGATACGATTATGAACAAGGAATACATCAGCAGAGCGATTCCTGGTCTGTCGCATGTTGATCAATTGATCAATCCAAGCCTTTATCCTGACCTGATTTTCACGCCTTTTCAGCCACGTTATCCCCAGCGTCTGAAAGACTTCGATCACGATTGTTTTGCAGCTATAACAAAAAAAGACCTGCTGGTTCACTGGCCTTACGAATCCTTTGACACAGTAATTCAATTTCTGGAGCAGGCCGCCCGGGACGAGGATGTACTCTCAGTCAAGCAAACACTCTATCGAACCAATGACGATTCCCCCATTGTCAATGCAATGGTCAGTGCGTCTGCTGCGGGGAAGGTCGTTACGGCTATTATCGAACTTGAAGCCAGGGACAATGAGCAGTCGAATGTGGCATTGGCGAAACGTCTGGAATCCGCCGGTGTGCAAATTGTTTATGGCATCGTTGGATTAAAAATACACGGCAAGCTCACCGTAATTACCAGGCGCGAAGGAGACGAAACTGTACTCTATTCGCATTTTGGAACCGGCAATTACCATCCGGACAACGCCCGGATCTATACCGATTTGTCTTTCTTTACCCGCAACCAGGATCTGGGCAAGGATGCAAACAAGGTTTTTAACTACATTACTACTGAGAAGTTTTCTCCGACAGAACATCTGATAGTCGCGCCAAGGCAGTTAAGATCAGGTCTTAAGGGCCTGATTCAGACAGAAATCGATAACGCTAAAAATAGTCAACCCGCCGCAATATGGGCAAAATTAAATTCCCTCACCGATCCAAAACTGATCGAAAAGCTTTATGAGGCATCAGAGGCCGGTGTGACTATTGACTTGATCATCCGCCGACACTGCTGTCTCCTACCTGGTGTCAAAGGCATGTCCGGCAATATTCGCGTAAAGAGCATCGTCGGCAGATTCCTTGAACATGCAAGGATCTACTGCTTCGCCAACGGATACAAGATGGGACATGAACACGCTTCAGTCTACCTGGCCTCTGCGGATTGGATGGAACGAAATATGGATGACCGGGTTGAGGTGATGGTACCCCTGTGGGATAAAACTGTCCGTACCCAGATTCTGGAACAAATCATGGTGGCTAACCTGAAAGACACTCGCCAATCCTGGCACCTGCAGGCAGATGGTGAATACCAGCGCGTTGCAAGTAAAAATGAGTTTTGCGCCCAAAGCTATTTCCTGCAATCACAAAATCTCTCTGGCCTGGGTTCCTTGAAAGGTGAAACCAGAGTTGATCGCGTTGAACATGCCTAGCTCACTTGCTCAGGTTTTTATTTTTCTTCCTGCAAATCTGCTATTGAATCATAGATGCTGAGCCTGCCGCCCTTGTTCTTGCCTTCGCTGACCAGATAAATCTTCCCGGTAGAGCCCACTGCAACCCCTTCTGCCTGACGATGATGTTTCTTTTTGAGTTTGTACTGGCCGATCAATTCCCCATCCCGTGTTACCAGTAACAGGCGGCGCTGCCGGGCAGAAATAACGTAGACAATATCCTTGGTAACCTCAATGCCAGAGGCATAGAACTTCTTCAGCCCCAGCGCGGCACTCGATATTCGAAGAAACTCTGTGAGCCTGTTGTTTTTCGGATCGAACCTGAATATGAGCAGATGATGATCATTCTCTGATCGATAACTTTTCTTGCAGGCAATAAAGAGCTCGGCCTGATAACTCGACAGACCCTCAACTTCGCACACATCCGCCAGACCGGTTTCAATAAGTGAACTCGTAACCACCGCTTTTTGATAGGACAGCGAATCTGGTACCCAGTGCAGGTCTCCACTACTGGTCACAAGGTAAATGTCCTGGTCAATAATCGCGATCGCTTCAAAATCAGCCCGTAGAGCGGGGTCATTAATTTTAAAAACCGGATCAACATCGCCGGTTTCCGGATCGAAGCGATAAACGATTCCCTTCTCATCATTATGAGTATAGATTCGATCATCAGCACTCAGTGCCAGGCCGGAAGCCTCTTTCAGCTTTTTAGGCAGCTGCCAGCGATCAACTGCCGCAACTGATGGAGAAGTAACCAGAAAAACCAGTGCCAGGGACAGGACACCTCGCAGGCAACATCGACTCATTAGCAGGTGGTCCGGTGCCTACCTGGAGTCCGTCTTTTCCAGATTGCTATTCTCTGGCTCTTTTACGGCGCCGGTATTCATCCAGGTCCGGGTAAACCAGCGATTGACCGAAACCTCATCCGCATAGTCCAGCTCCCAGAACAGCAATACCGCGTAATTAAAAAACACCGTCACTACCACGGCAATTTCAAGGGCAGAAGTTCCAGCTGCCAATCCAGCGCCAATCGCGACAAAGATATAGACAGCATCAAGCGTATCATCCAGTGTCAGACGGAAACGAACCCCGGCGACAATACCGGCAAGGCTAAATGCTAACGCCAGTGAGTTCTGAACAATCAGTACAATGCCTGCGACTACTACTGGCAACAACAGGATCGTCAGCACGAAGGCCTGCTCTCGCCCTCTACGCCTGCGAGCACCCATGTAAACCCAGGCTACAGGTTCCATCAGCAACAGCACCCCGAGCAGTGCAATACTAAAGCTAATAGAATGCGCTACCGGTTCATAAACTATAGGTGTGGCCTTGCCCGAGACAAATTCACCCACCCCGGTTGGCAGGTTTTCAGAGCCCCCGATGGGAACATGTGAAGCGATGGACGGAACGAATTCAAATAACCCCCAAACAATTACGACCAAACTTAAATAGTATGCTGTCAGCTTAAGGAGCGGTTTTCCGGACTTCATAGTTCTATCTCTTGATAGTCGAACATTTGCATCAAAGCTTTATCGGACAAACTTCAAATAAAAGCTTCACGGGTACTCGTTAGAAAGTCTAGCATGCCACAGCATTGACTTGTCAGTGTGATCTCAAATCGCCTTAACCAGCCGATTGATCCTGGCCTCGGTTAGCACCTTGCCTTGTCTTCCAAGACAAATCGATTCCCATGACTCACCAATAGAGGCATAAACACGAAAAAGATCATCCCAGAATATTGGCCGACGAAAGAAAATATCAAGATCAAACTCAACCGGCGTACAGTGTTCCCATATTGTCGCCAGTAAATAATGAACGCCCATGCCACCGCCGATTAAAGGTGCGCGAAACCCTGCTTTGTTGGCAGCATCCATTTCATAATGAATACTATTACCTTCCATGCTGTAGCTCTTCACCATGTCTGCAGTTAGCTGGTAGGTATCAAATTCCTCCAACAGGGAAATATCCTTGACAACCGGCGGTGGTCTATCCCCTGCCCCACGACTACCGGCTTTTGCAGGGTCCGGTTTCAATGATCGTCGGGTTACCGTAAGGGCTCGATTACCTTCTTCATCGTCAAACCAGACATCGGTGTCGATAGTGATGCCCCGTGGCACCTCGGTGATCTTTCGAATCGTCCCTTTTACAGTGAGGGGCTCGCCCAATTCCACCCTGCGGTGCTGCTCGAGTTTCTGCAACATATTAACGTTGCCCTCTGCGCTGATACCGTTTTTGATCCCGGTATGAATAGCAATGCCAATATAGAAAGAAGCGTCGACAAATTCACCGAAAACAGACGAATCCAGGCCGCAGGCCAAAAGTTTCTCTGTCTGGTGTTCCTTCGTAACAACTATCGTATCTTCGTCGAATTTAAACCCCTCTGTCGGCTCGCGCCATTTTTTTTCCATTTTTTATTGCCCCGGGGAAATATGTTGGATGTTACGCAGTTTTAGGCCAGCAAACCACCCGGCTATTCCGCGGTCCCGGTCGGTGTCTGGCTCCATCCAGTTTGCCGTTTTTAAGATCACACAGTTGACGCTTGCTTTTTTTTTACCCTGTATTTAAGCTAACCAGTTTAAAGAGGGCGTTGTAACCTGAACGGTAACAACAACGCTCTGGAATCAGGATAGGGAGACTAATCTGTGAAGAGAACAATCCACCTTTTAATTCTTTGCCTGACGATCAGCATCGCCATGACATCATGTAAAACAGTGTCCCAGGCAGACTTTCAAGCCATGCAGCGTGAGGTTGAGCAAAAAGCAGAGCTGGAACGACAGTTATCCGAACTGCAGGCGGCCTATGAATCCATGATGCAAAATCTAAAATCGGAGATAGAAGCCCAGCGCATTCGGCTTGAGCAACTGTCGGAGCACGAGGTGAAGGTCACCATGCCTCAGGATGTGCTGTTCCCTTCCGGTTCCATTGCTATTGATCCCGCAGCCAGAAGTATGCTCGCCAAGGTCGGTGCCAGTTTAAGACAAGCGCCTGATTCATCTATTAGAATTGTCGGCCATACGGATTCATTCCCTATTTTACGGCCTGAGCTCAAGAAACGTTTTACAGATAATTGGGAACTGTCCGCAGCCCGTTCAGCTGCGGTGGCACGTCTGTTTATCTGGGGCGAGGACATCAATGATCAACGGGTTTATGTGGTTGGACGATCACACGCTGACCCGGTTACCAACAACGATACTCCCGGGGGACGATCAAAGAACCGCCGTATTGAAATCTTCGTCGAACAGCCTGCTGCGCGGTAAATCCTGAATCCATTTTGTTATCAACAAGTTCATGAAAATCCCACTGAAAACCCGAATGACCGTTCGCTAACTTTCCACTCACTAATGCCATTCTGTCTTCCGAACACTCTCCACAATGATGCCCAGCGCCGTTTACCCATTTTGCTGCCACGACAAAGACTGAAAGTGTGGCCGGGTTCACTAAATTCGCCTTCGAATTGTGTGAAACTGAACCTGACCCCGTCTCGCTGTTGGATTTCGTAAGGTACTATGTGTGAAACAAGTTCAATTGGATGAAGCTCTTGATGATGCCAGTACTGGTGTACTGCAGCTGGACTTAAGTACTGTTACAGCGTCGCAAAACAACCGTGCACTCAAGAGTATCTTTAAGAGATCTGACTACTTAGGCTTATCGTTTCTGGATCTGTTGGCTGAGGTACTCGATCAAGCTACTTTTCAGCGCGCGCAACAGTACCTGGTTCTTCTAAACGCTGTCGAAAATAATGCCAGGCTGCTACAGGATATCAACCCGCTAAAAAATACGTCAGCAAAAATTAACAAGGCACCAGGTCAGTTCGTCCAAAGACAGTTTCAATTTCAGTTTCGACGCGAAATATGCAAAAAAAGGGTTAGCCGGGTCCTGGTGTTTGTCAAACCTGTCAGGAACAGCGATCTTGTTGCAAAATCCCGGAACAATCAAAAGCAAAAGAATCTAAAGGTTCTGAATAACAAGAAGGAACAGAAACACCAGAAAAAGCAAAAGAAATCAACCAAATCGAATGTACCAGTCGCCGTCACCCGAATCTTGGAGATGGACGAAAGCATTGTCGAAGATTTTCTTGAAGAATCAATCCCAGCCCTTGATGTGTTACTGACACTATTGCGACAAAGTACCGGGGCACAATCCAAACTGCAAGGGCGTCTGGATTACATCTGTCGCGCCATTCATAAAATAAAGGGTGATGCAGCGATTCTCAATTTCGATGAAGTCGTCGCATTACTGCATAAATTTGAAGACAGATTAGAACCTCTGCAAGGCAAAGAGCAGCTCAAAAAATCAGACTTCGTCGGCTTTATTGCGATGATTAAAAGCATTATTACCAGCCTTAAGAAATACAATGTGATACTAAAACGCGCTGGCGCCGGTAAAGGTAAAAGTAAAAGGGGTAATGCCAGTGTCCGCCAGTTGTTCAGTCGCCTGCAGCTATATGTAGAGAAAATATCTAAAGAAAAAAAGAAGAGCATTCGCCTGGTCGACGAGGGCTTTGAGCAAGCCGATATACCGATAAGATTACAAAAAGATGTTTTAAGCATGGTGGTGCAATTATTGAGGAACGCAGTCGTACACGGTATCGAGAGCAGAACAGGGCGAAAGTCAGCGATTAAAACATCCTGCGGTTCAATTTACCTGGGGCTGGAAAAGGAAGTGGGCAGTTTTACGATTTTCGTTCGGGATGACGGCGCCGGGTTGGATTTAAAGAAAATCAAGCAGGTTGCCATTAAGTCGGGTAAATATACCCGCGAGCAGATTGACAAGTGCACCGCTGACCAGTTGTTCAACTTTATTTTGCAGTCGGGCTTTTCTACGGCCAACAAGGTAGACGAGCACGCGGGGCGAGGGATTGGTCTCGACCTTGTCAATACAACGGTTAAAGGTCTGGGCGGAAAATTGACAATCCTTACTCGATACGGGATGTTTACAGAATTCTCGATGACTTTTCCCTGCTAGCCTTCCATTACCAAATTGAATCGGTTCGATCCAGTTTTGACTTAGCGAATGTTGCAACATCAACCTTGAGACTGTGACCTCGTACGACTAGAATCCACCCTCCAATCACTGGATTATCAATTATGGCAAACAAAATCTTCACAGCTCTCGCACTCATGGTACTCGCTGGGTGTTCAAGCTCTCCTCCGGTCATCGACTATGATCCTTCAGTCAATTTTAGCCGGTTCAAGACCTTCGCATTTATTGATGAGCATCCGTTGTTACGGGCTGAAGGTGCAGAAGCGGGTAGCCCGTTACTGGAAGGCAGATTGATTCAAATCACCGAAAATGTCCTGTCTGCCCGGGGATTCAAACTGGTTGCGGACAGGGAAGCCGCTGATATTGCGGTTGGCTTCACTGTTGGTGGACGGGAGAAAATCCAGGTGAATAGCTACCCCGAGACATACCGGCCCTACTATGGCGGCTATGGTCGTGGCTGGGGAGGAGCATACTACGGCGTGTCAACCACAACATCTGTACAGCAGTATACGGAAGGCACCTTATCGGTCGACATTTATGACGTCGCAACACACCACCCTATATGGCATGGCAGCGCGACGAGACGAATCACCAGTAAGATGCAGAAGAACCCGCGGGAAACCGTCAATGAAATTATGGTCGAAATTCTGTCCGGTTTCCCACCGAGTTAACGGGGTGTAGCGCATTCGGTATTTACTGAGTATCACTCTGGTGAATAAACTAAACCTCCAATATCGCTCTAAAAAGACCTCGTTATAGATTAAAATGATATTGGATAACATTTCCTTTTCAACGCTATTCTGATGCTTATCTCTAGCGGGATAGTGCCATCTAAGAGCCGTTACCTGCAGATATTATTGAAGTAAGAACAACCAGGCAGTAAACGGCCAAATTGAAACTTTTAAGGGGAAAGCTATGTTCTTACGTCATATACGTGGCGTTGCCATTGTCGTGGTCACGCTACTTCTCGTTTCTCTACCGACTACCTTACTTGGAGCAACCGATCGCCAGATCGAAGAAATCGTTGTAACCGCTGAACGAAAGGAAGCGACTATCAGCGATACTTCAATTTCTATCACTGCGTTTACCGGTGAATTGCTGGAGGAATTTGGTATTCGTAACCAGGAAGATCTGCAAAACCTGGTGCCAGCTGCGGTGATCGAGCCATACGACATGGCCATTCGCGGAGTTGGTCGTAACTTCCGATCACTGGGAGGTGACCCAGGTATCGCCACCTACCTCAACGGTGTTTACTCCGAAGACTTCGGTATTGCATCAACAGAGGGTGGTCTGTTTGATATCGAGAGAATTGAGTTTCTCCGTGGTCCGCAAGGCACGCTCTATGGGCGAAATGCTATCGGTGGTGCCGTTAATTTCATCAACAAATTACCGACCAACGAATTCTCTGCGGAGGCTCGCACAGTAATCGGTAGCTACAATCTGGTTGAATTGTACGGGGTTGTTTCCGGCCCACTTATCAAAGACAAACTGGCGGCACGGTTTGTCGCAACTTCCCGCGAGCGAGACGGCTATATTGAAGACCTCTCCGGCAATCCGGATGTCAATGATTATGGCGATGAGAACTACGCACTTTCTTTTCGCTGGACGCCGACAGATAACCTTGAGTTTAATATTCGCGGCAACGAGCGCAGCTATTCCAGAAGGATGGGTGGCGCTGACGCGGCTGGCATCCTCAACCTGACACAGAACGAGAGCGAAGGGCCCCGAGATAACTCGACCTACGCCTGGGGTTATCGCGCAGTCGATCCAACCAATGTCTGTGCCGACGCCTTCACTCGTACCGCACCCGTGGCAACCACAGGGGTCATCGGCGGTACCGGATGCATGGTTTCCGGCAGGGAGACGTTCAACTTTAAAAATCCTGTGACCGGCAACAACGTCGTCGCCCAGCGAGTGACCTCGGGTTACGATAATGCGCCCCTTGGCACGACGGATTCCGCCAACTACGCATACCAGACCGATCTGTCCAGGCAGCGCATGATTGGCACAACCGATCTGGACAGCGATGATCTGGTCACCGATACCAGCGGGCAGCAGGCCGAGTTCTTCGACCACCAGGCCATATCACTTGATGCGACCTGGGATGTATCAAGTTCTGTTACGCTAAAGTACATTTTTGGTTATACCGACTATTTTTATGACCGCGAATCAGACGTTGACCTCACCAGCAACCCGTTGTTTGATCGCACCTTCTATGTGAGCCAGGAAACAGAATATGTTTCCCATGAATTACAGCTATTTTGGGATCCAAGCGAAAGGCTGTCTTTTACCTCAGGCATCTTCTCCTATGACGCCAAGATTACCCAGCGGGGTGATTTCTATGATTACAATTGCGTTGATAGCAACTGTCCGTCCCGATATGCGCAGGACGACCCGACCGGTGTCGTAGCTACCTTTGCGCCAGGAAAAGTTGACCTTTTTACGGCGTCACGGTTTCAGGACGGCATCACAGGACCCGGGATATGCCTGACAGGTGGCACCATAGGCGCAGCAGACCAGTTGGATATCTACTGCTTCGGTGAATGGCTGGGTGACACGGGAGATAATGTGCCCAATGGTCCTTCAACAATTGCCACTGACCTTGAATACCAGACCCGTACCGAACGGTATGCCTACGCGGCTTATACCCAGGGTGTCTACGAATTCAACGATCAGTTTTCGTTAACCGTCGGTTTACGCTGGGCACTGGACAATCTGGACGGCTACGAGAATGTGTTCTACTACAGCGAAGGCGATATTGTGCCATTGGGTTTTGACTATACAACGGGTGCATCCGGTCTCGCTGCGACCAACCAGGCGCTCGGATTCCTGGCTACAGACGGGACGATCCTCGATCCAAACCGCCTGCTGCTTGCCGGGATTCCGGCCAGCAACTCAATTCACAGGGATCTGGAGAAAGATACAGAGGATATGACCTGGCGGTTCAACCTGGACTGGACCCCGACCGAAGATACCCTGGTGTATGTTTCTGCCACCAAAGGACTCCGTTCCGGGGGGTTTAACCTGGTGTTCTTCAGCTCCAACTCGACCTTTGACGGTGAGGAACTGATTGCCTACGAACTGGGCTACAAGGGCACACTGCTGAATGGCCAGTTGCAAGTCAATTCTGCCCTCTACCTGTATGACTATGAGAACGTTCACACCTTTGCTAACGGTGCCTCGTTTGCGGGTGGTTATACCACTAACGTCATTGCCGTACCGGAAGCACAGATGTACGGAGTTGATGTGGATGCCACCTGGCTTGCCACCGACAATCTCACTCTCGGCATACACGGCAGCTATACCCATAGCGAATATACAGAAGATGTCTTCGTTATCGACCCCAACGACCCGGCTCAGCCCGAATCCCTGTTCGATTCCAACTCGAATCTAATTAACCTTAAGGGTAATAACATGATTCGGGTGCCTAAATACAAAGCGGGAGCCTGGGCTCAGTATTCCTGGCCGCTGAATTCCGGCGGGAGTCTAGATTTCGTCGCGAACTACTCCTATATCGATCGCGTTTACTTCTCTGTGTTCGAACGTAAGGACCAGTCCGCCCCGGCTTATACCCGACTCGATCTGCGCGCCTCATGGAATCCCAGCCCAACCTGGTTAGTCGCAGTCTTTGTTAATAATGTGATGGATGAAATAGGACTTCGCCAGATCGAACAGTACGGAGCCACTGAGGTTGGTGGCTACCGACGTACTGGTGCGTCAACGGATCCTCGGCTTGTCGGCATGGAGGTTCGATTCAAGATGTAAACGTCGAATGTAAACCAGGCGTAGACCTGTGTACAGACAGCAATCGCAGTGCGCTGCGGTTGCTGTTTTTTTTTGCTGACTACACCCTGATACGACTATTCTTCGGGTCATACATCGGCCTTAGTGATGCAGTCGCTGGCACCCGTACCCCGGCTACTTCGATCTCATAACGGCCTGAATTCACAAAATCTGCATTGACACCATCTTCATGGTTCACATAACCAAGGCCAACTGCACCACCGAGGGTGTGGCCATACATCCCCGATGTAATGTAACCGACGATCTGATTATCCCTCCAGATCGGTTCATTGTGGTAAAGCAGCGGTTCAGGATCATTCAGCAGGAACTGCACCAGTCTCTTTTTGAGGCCAGTCTCCTTCTGCCGCAGTAACGCCTCGCGGCCGATGAACCCACCGGGTTTATCAAAGGAGACGGCAAAACCGAGGCCAGCTTCGAGCGGAGTATCTTCATCGGTAATGTCATGTCCCCAGTGTCGATAGGCTTTTTCGATACGCAGGGAGTTCATCGCGTGCATACCTACGGATCGAAGACCAAATGCGTTTCCAGCTTTCATCAATGTATCGTAAACGTGGAGCGCAAATTCTGTGGGGATATGCAGTTCCCAGCCGAGCTCTCCCACATAGGTGACGCGCAGGGCCCGCACTGTTGCATAGCCTATGTCGATTTCCTGGAAATGACCGAATGGAAAAGCTTTATTGCTCAAGTCTGCTGTACTCACCCGATTGATAAGATCACGTGAGTACGGCCCCATCACGCCAAGCACCGCATGTGCTGAGGTTACATCACTTAACGTCACACCCTGCCCGTCAATGTGGCGCCGAATCCAGTGAAAGTCCCGGGTCTGGGAGGTTGCAGAAGTCACAATCTGGTACTCATCTTCACCGAGTCGACAAACGGTTAAATCCGACTCAATGCCTCCCGACTCATTTAGCCATTGTGTGTAGATGAGACGACCAGCATCTACGTCAATATCATTGGCGCAGAGCTGACCCAATAACCGGGTTGCATCTTTACCCTGGACCAGAAACTTGGCAAAAGAGGTCTGGTCCAACATCCCCACATTTTCACGGATCGCCTGGTGCTCATCGGCGGAATAGTCAAACCAGTTCTGCCGAAACCAGGAGTATTGGTATTCCGGGGTTTCACCTTTCGGTGCGTACCAGTTAGGCCGCTCCCATCCTGCCACTTCACCAAAACAGGCATTTTGTGCAACATGCCGGTCATGAAACGGCGAATGTCTGACCCCCCGGGAAGTCTCGAACTGACGATACGGCCAGTGCATGGCGTAGAGCAATCCCAGACCCTCTGTAACGCGAGAAACGCAATGTTGCGACGCACATCCACTTCCCACAGGTCAGCAGGTGGATGTCCATCCCGCATCCACTCACTGAGCACCTTGCCCACACCTCCGGCAGATTGAATGCCTATCGAGTTAAAGCCAGAGGCGACGAACAAATTATCCAGTTCTGCGGACTCCCCTAAATGATAGCGATCATCCGGTGTAAAACTCTCGGGACCGCAAAAGAATGTTTGAATCCCCGCATGTTCCAACGCTGGCATTCTTTTCATGGCTTTTTCCAGCACGGGCTGAAAGTGATCAAAATCCCCGGGCAGCTCATCAAAGCAGAAACTCTCGGGAATACCATCTCCGCCCCATGGTTTGGCGACAGGTTCGAATGCGCCGAGGAGGATTTTACCGGCATCTTCCTTGTAGTAGGCGCAGGCATCGTAGTCCCGAAACACCGGCAGATCGGGCTCTACCCCGGCAAAGGGTTCTGTCACAAGATAGTAATGTTCACAGGCGTGCAACGGTACGGGCACACCCACCTGACGAGCCAGCTCCCGCGTCCACATACCGGCGCAGAGTACGACCTTATCAGCCTTGATCGCTCCGGCTTCAGTCTCAACCCCGGTGACTCTTCCACCATCATGGACAATGCGAGTAACCTTCACATCCTCAAAGATCTGCGCCCCACCACTTCTTGCCCCACGTGCCAGTGCCTGGGTCACATCGATAGGGTTAATTTGACCGTCTGACGCAATCCAGGTACCACCAATCACATCGTCAGTGTTGATCAGGGGGTATCGCTCACGAACCTCGTCGGTCGATATTACATCGACATCAAGATTAAAAACCTTGGCCATGGATGCATTGCGCTTCAGTTCTTCGAAGCGCTCAAGATTGGTTGCAATGGTGACTGAGCCGTTTTGTTTGAACCCGGTGGCCTGGCCGGTTTCTGCTTCGATATGGGTGTAGAGTTCAGCCGTATACTTGGCCAATTTGGTCATGTTCTGGCTTGGCCGCAACTGCCCCACCAACCCAGCCGCATGCCATGTGGTGCCGCTGGTCAATTTCTTGCGTTCCAGTAACACGACATCCTGCCAGCCCATCTTCACAAGATGATAGGCAATGGAACAACCCACGATTCCCCCGCCAACGATAACGACTCGGGCCTGATCAGGTATCGAACCGGCCATCAGTGTTCACCCAATAGCATCAAGCACTTACGGTGTCTGTTGACGTCACGTCGTACCTTGTACCACCTGTTTCTTTTTATCATGCTATCACCGCTAACATCGGGGTTTAATCATACGGCCTGCATCTCAATAAATAAATCACACAGCCACCGTCGCCAGAGGGCCAATTAAATCTGTGTTTCCATCGCAACTCACACCTTCCCTATAGGGCGCGTCGATACCTTGGACAGCGATGGGAGAATCTGAAATTGCATATAGTATCCAGTCAGTTTCTGTCTGGAATGGAGAACCTTTTTCGAATGACTCGCGATCCCCGCTATGACATCTTGTTTGAACCGATACGTATTGGGCCTGTACAAGCACCCAATCGTTTCTATCAGGTGCCCCATTGCAACGGTATGGGATTGCTACGGCCGCGTATGCTGGCGGCAATGCGCGGCATCAAAGCCGAGGGCGGATGGGGAGTGATCTGTACAGAATACTGCTCCATTCACCCCAGTTCTGATGATCTGCCTCATCCTTACGCCAGTTTGTGGGATCCCGCCGATATCAAAGCACACGCATTGATGACAGATAAGGTGCATGAATTTGGCGCGTTGGCGGGTGTCGAGCTGTGGGCTGGTGGCGCTGGCAGTGCGAACCTGCTGACCAGAGAGGTAGCGCTGGGTGTAGATAGCATGCCAAATCTTACGGGCCATCCATTTCAGACCCGGGCCATGGACAAAAAGGATATTCGAAATCTGCGCCGTTGGCATAAAAATGCAGCACTGCGGGCTCGAGAGGCGGGATTTGACATCGTCTACATCTATGCCACCCACGGCTATCTGTTGTCTCAATTCCTGTCTCCCGAACATAATCACAGAACCGATGAATACGGTGGCACGCTGGAGAATCGCGTCCGCCTGGTCAGGGAGTTAATACAAGAAACCAAAGAGGCAGTCGGTGACACCTGCGCAGTTGCAGTGCGTATGGCAGCCGATGATGGTACGGGTACAGCCGAGCAACCCGTCTCAGCAGAAGAACTGCCTGATCTCTGGGATGTCAACGTCAAGGATTATCAACACGAAATGGGCGTGTCGCGCTTTGTCAAGGAAGGATCCCTTGAAAAAACAATGAGTTACGTTAAGTCTATCACCAGCAAACCCGTTGTCACGGTTGGACGTTTCACGTCTCCGGATACTATGGTGTCGCAGATACGCCGCGGCATTGTGGATTTTATTGGGGCTGCCCGACCCTCCATCGCAGACCCTTTTTTACCCCGAAAAATCGAAGAAGGCCGCCTGGACGATATTCGAGAGTGTATCGGCTGCAATATCTGCTACACCGGCGATAGCTTGAGTGTACCCATTCGCTGCACCCAGAACCCGACCATGGGTGAGGAATGGCGAAGAGGCTGGCATCCTGAACGCATACAAAGCAGAAACAGCGATGCCACGATCCTTGTCATCGGCGCAGGACCCGCGGGCCTTGAAGCAACCCGTGCCCTCGGACAGCGCGGTTACAAGGTCATACTCGCGGAGGCTACAACAGAACTTGGAGGCCGTGTCGCCCAGGAGTGTCGCTTGCCAGGTCTGGCGGAATGGGGCCGCGTCCGGGACTACCGGGTTCACCAGATTCAGGTCATGCCAAATGTCGATATTTTTCGCGACAATAATCTGAGCGCAGAAGATGTTCTTGGTATCGGCGCGGAACATATTGTTGTTGCAACCGGATCCAGTTGGCGTGCCGATGGTTTTGGTCGATACCATCATCAGCCCTGCAGGGACCTGGGTCCACAAGAACAAATTTTCACTCCCGACGATATTTTTATGGGGCGAGTGCCATCAGGCAAGGTTGTGTTGTTTGACGATGATCACTACTACATGGGAAGTGTTCTGGCAGAGTTATTGGTCGAGCAAGGCGCTGACGTCTGTTTCGTCACGCCAGAGAACCTGGCTGCTGCATGGGGAGTGAACTCCGACGAACAATACCAAACCCAGCAGCGACTGCTGCAACTGGGGGTAGAGGTAGTCACTGCCCACGGCCTGGACGAATTCGATGGATCCAGTGTCCGCTTGAGTTGCGTCTACACGGCCCGAACCAGGGTCCTTGCCGCAGATGCAATACTTTTGGTGACAGCCCGAACCCCGACAGATGCTCTTTACAAAGATCTCGAGAAGATGGTCTCGGCCCATTCGCCTTCCAGTTCAACCCCTTCTCTTAGCAAAATAGGTGATTGTGACGCCCCGGCCATTATTGCCAGCGCCATCTACGCAGGACATCGCTACGCCCGGGAATTGGAAACAGATATTGAACATAGCGATATTGTCCGGCAGGACAAGCTTTTTGACCCGGACTAAGCTTCCAGGCACCCACGCTCGCAGGATCTACACAATGACATCTCACGCAGTACTTCGAATTACGTGCCCTGACAGAAAAGGACTGGTAGCAGCCACTGCGAGCTTTCTCGCCCGACACAACCTGAATATTATCGACGCCCAGCAGCACACTGATGTCGATGAACGTACCTTTTTTCATCGTATTAAAATTGATTTAGAACATCTGTCCATGACTCGGTCTGATTTGGAGGAGTCCCTGGCAAAGGAATGTGACGCACACTCGATGATATGGTCTATCTCTTATTCTGACGTGAAGCAGCAAGTTGCGATTTTTGTGTCAAAGTATGAACACTGCCTGGCCGACTTGTTACTTAGATACCGATTAGGTGAACTCGACTGTGAAGTCCCATTAGTAATTTCCAACCACGAAAAACTCAGACCTTCGGTAGAGATGTTTGATATACCGTTCCATGTTCTAAAAATCACGCCGGAAAATAAAATAGAACAGGAAAAGACTGCCCTGAAGTTAATGGACCGGGCCAATGTTAGTTTGATAGTGATGGCAAGATATATGCAGATCCTTTCACCCATAATGCTTGAAAAGTATGAGTCGAGGATTATCAATATTCACCATAGTACCCTTCCCGCTTTTCTCGGTGCGAGACCTTACCATCAAGCCCATAACCGTGGTGTTAAATTGGCTGGAGCAACGGCACACTACGCCACACTGGATCTGGATGAAGGTCCGATCATTAGCCAGGGCGTCACCGCCTGCACCCATACTGACACGGTCGCAGATCTTATCCGCAAGGGCAGGGATATAGAACGAACGACGCTGGCCAACGCCGTTCGTGCACATCTTGAAGGCAGAATATTTGTTCACGGCAGAAAAACGATCGTATTCTGACCTGGCCAACGCTACAACCCTGCACCAGTATGTTTTATTCCCTGTTATGATGCGTTAGAGGTACCACTAATCAAGTCTCTACGTATTTCTAAACAAGCCAGGGAGTGCCAAATTGACAGTACTGACGGAGTTAAAGGGTTTGCTTCGAAGCAGCATCCGAAAATATAAGGTCCCGGGTGCCAGTGTAGCGATCCTGCGGAACAACAGGATGATCGGTGAGGCGGCTGCGGGTTTCGTTAACCTCGACACCCGCGTACCAACAACTACCGATACCGTTTTCCAGATTGGCTCTATCAGTAAGCCCCATACAGCGACGCTGATTATGCAATTGGTAGATGCTGGTGAAATTGAGTTGGATGCACCTGTCGTTGAGTATCTGCCACAATTCAAGGTTGCAGATCTTGATGTTTCCAGGAAGGTAACTATCCGTCATTTTCTGTCGCACCAGAGCGGGATTGACGGTGATTTTTTTGCCGATTCAGGGCGAGGTGATGAATGTGTCGAAAAACTGGTTTCCATGGCCACCATGGTACCAAGCCTGTTTCCAATTGGAGCAAAACACTCATATTGCAACCTGGGCTTCGCAGTGCTGGGTCGGGTGATTGAGGTAATAACCAGGCAAACATTCGATGCCGCTCTTAGGGAAAGAATATTTGACCCACTGGAAATGAATCACGCCCTTAGCCTGCCTGAAGATACGCTGCGATTCAGATGCGCCATTGGCCATGTACCCAGCCCAGGGAAAAAAGATGTCTGGAACGCATCCAGAGTCCCTTATCTTTCTTTTGGTCAAAAAGCGGCAGGTTCAACACCTGCAATGACTGCAGCCAACCTGTTGAAGTTTGCCCAGATGCATATGAATGGTGGTCGAAACCGGAAAGGGGAAAAGGTACTTTCTTCCGGAAGTGTCAACGCCATGCAACGCAGGCAGATTCGGGTACAGAAACAGACTCAAAGCGCCATCACCGGCTGGGGACTTGGATGGTTCTTGATGGATTGGGATGGGCAGAAGCTTTACGGGCATGATGGAGCAACTATCGGTCAATTCTCGTTTCTCAGGATACTGCCTGAAAAGAACATCGCTGTTGCGCTGTTGACAAATGGCGGGAACGCAAAAGCGCTTTCAGAAGATATCATGGGAGCAGTTTTTCAAGGACTGGCAAAAACATCTGAGCCTGTACCACCTAAACCTAACAATAACATAAAGGTGAACCTAGATCACTACGAGGGTAGTTACAACAATATCAGTGGCGCACTCCTGTTCGCAACGAAAAACGGGGCTTTGACGGCGAGTTCCAGTCTGAATGGTGGTGGCAGCACATTCCCCGATAATTGCAAACTGGCATTCATCGACAGGAATACCGCCGTCATGAGAACGGGTAACAAGCTGCTAGACCGCACTCGATTTCTTTTTTCTGAAATCGAAGCAGGAAGCTTTCAGTTTGTTGCGAGCGGCCTGCGACAGCACCGCCGCAGCTAGTATAATCTCCGGAGAAAAAGTTTGAACGGCGCTCTCCTTAACAGTCTAGAGAGCCGCAATAAAAGTTCCGGTCAATTTTCGTCCTGTCACTTCCCTGGGTTTAATCGCAACCCAGACGTTGTGAACGCCCTCCGCCCAGGGGCGGGGAAGCGTTTCTTTCATTTGCTTAACAAAACCAGGAACCTCATCAATGGGAACCTCTTGGGGTGTTCCCCGGACAAGCACGCTCCATCCCGAATCCGCTTCTGGCACCATATGATCGACCTCAAAGGCTACCGGACCTTTCAACAGACCCCGCAGATTCGACTGCTGCTCGATTCGAAAAATAATGTCATCTCCAGCCAGGCCATAGTTTACGGGCAATGCAGCAGGACCATCTTTATCCACAAAAACAATACGTCCGACGGAGGATTCTCTCAGGAGTTCCGCGCATGCCCCACGGGACAGTTGCTCAACATGTCGTTGTGTCATCATTCGACTCCACCTATTTCACATTGCTATTATGGCTATTTAGCAATACTAATTCATTGACCGGGGTCAAACAGACGTTAGAGAGCACTAGCGATTCCGTAATCTGCGGGTAACATCTATGAAGTTCTTGTTAAGTGTACTGTGTCTCACTGCCTTTAACCTGCAAGCCGAAGAGCCTTTCACCTTGTACTTCACACGACATGCGGAGAAAATTCAAACGGCTGATACTGATCCGGGACTCACGCCAACGGGCATTGAGAGGGCCAAAAAGCTCGCTGAGTTTCTGTCTGGCCGAAACATTGAGATTATCTACAGTACCAACTATAAACGCACCCAACAGACAGCATTACCCTTGGCGCGCCAATCAAAACTGGCGGTCACTCCATACGACCCCATCAATCTTCGTGGCCTGGTCTCAATCCTTCTTCTGCAAAAACAAAATGCGTTGATTGTCGGTCACAGCAACACCACACCCGCATTGGTGTCGCTTACGGGCGGTGAGGCAGAAGCTATAGATGACGCGGATTATGGAAAGCTGTTCGCTGTATCCGTCATCGGCGAATCCAGGTCAACAACAATTCATTTCATTGAGCCTTGATAATGAGATCATATCGGTGAACAACGGCCCGGATTGAGTTCCGTTACGATGTCGCACATACTTGCTTCCTTTTGGGTAAAAAACACATGAATGATCGATTCACACCCATCATCGTTGGCACAGGCCAGCTTGTTGACCGTGAAGCAACTGTTGACCAGCATATCGAACCCCTCGACATGTTGAGCCGCACTAGTCTAAGCGCTATGGAAGATGCCGGTATAACCCAGGCACAACTGGCTACCATCGATACACTTGCCCTGGTCGGTGTTGCCGGTTGGCATCCAAAAAACGCGCCGGGTCTGGTGGCCGAAAAGCTAGGGGCCAAACCTGCGAACTGTTTTACCACCGGCATAGGTGGTCAGGTTGGCGTGACATTGACGAACTTTATCGCCGAAAAAATCACCAGGGGCGAATCAGAGTTCGCGATTATTGGCGGCTGCAACAATCTCAAGGTGTTGATGAAAGCAATCTCCCAAAAACATCAGCTGAACTGGGCCAGAGGTGGCGAGGGTGAAGCAACCCTGGTTGGTGGAGATGAAGCGGGTAGTTCTGAACTGGAAGGCAAATATGGTCTTTCGAATCCACCTGACATTTATCCGCTGTTCGAAAATGCATTGCGAGCCCGTCTGGGCCTGGGGCTTGAAGCGCATCGGCAGCGTATGGGTAACCTATTCACCCGTTTCACCGAGGTGGCAGCGAAGAATCCCTATGCATGGTTCCCGACAGCACGCAGTGCCGATGAACTTACCACGGTGACCGGGACTAACCGAATGATCTCGTGGCCTTATCCGAAATATCTCAATGCGATACTGAATACCGAGCAAGCCGCATCACTGATTATGATGTCAGTTGCCATGGCTCGAAAACTAGGTATTGCGGAAGATAAATGGGTCTACTGGCTCGGCGGTGCAAGTAGCCAGGAGCAAGCCTGGTGGACCAGTGAGCGGCCCAGTTTCTCTCAGTGCCCGGCAATGAAAGACACGAGCCTGAGCGCGCTACACAACAGTGATGCGAGCATTGATGACATTCAGCATATCGACTTCTATTCATGTTTCCCGTCCGCCGTACAAATGGCCTGTGACATGGTGGGCATTGATGTCACGGACTCACGCGGTTTCACGGTCTGTGGGGGCCTGCCCTACGCTGGCGGACCTGCCAGTGCCTACACCTTGCATTCAATGGCGAGTATGGTCAATAAACTGAAGGGCAAGACTTCTGAGAAAGGCCTGGTCACGGGTAATGGCTGGTATCTGACGAAACATGCAGCGACCGTGCTGTCAACAGATCCCCATCCAGCACAACAGCCGAAGCACGGTTTAATGCCGGACCTGCCATCCAGCAAGATGGCGACCGATGCCCAGCCGGCCAACGAAAAAGCAACCGGGGAGGCAACCATAGAGACCTACACCGTAAAATATGGCCGCGACGGAGAGCCGGAACGCGGTATTGTTCTGGGTCGAACTGACACCGGTGAACGGTTTATGGCCAACACCGTTAAGGATGTTGAACTTCTCAAAGAGTTTGTCAGCGCCGAACAGATCGGCGCCAGGGGTAAAGTCGCATTTGTCGAAGGAATGTCCCGATTCACACCCGGGTAATCAACTGACAATACCTCTTGGTGTTACCTGGTGTTGACATGCTTGATCAGAAACAAAGTTATAGGTTTCTAGAAGCGTCACCACATTTTGTCAGATCAAGGCTAGTCATCGCTTATTGCTTTAGTTAATTCTTCCAGAGGGTCTGCCGCAGTTCCGGCCCTCTCTTTTTCCAGTTTCACCTCGGCATTGGCAATGAACTTTCTCAAATCCGACTTGTACGCTTCAGGATCAGCGAATGGATGCGCTTCACCAGGTTTGCGTGTCGAAAGTGCATCACCTCTCTCAAAGACTCGCGCCATCGCTGCATGATTAGGCAGGCTAACGCTAATGCCGTCCTGAATGGATTGCAGTCGTTTGTAGCTCTGTATATAAGTTTCAGTTCGTTCAACCCCTGAAAAATTGAGCCCAACCCCGCCGAGGGTGATGGCATCAAATGAATCTTCACCATCAAAAACCTTGTAACGCAGGCTTAGCACACCTTCTGTATGACCTGGTGTTTCCAGCAGTTCAACCCGGGTGTCACCAAGAGTGATCACATCGCCGTCACTGGCGACAATGTCTCGTCGCGGGACTGGCATATAAAACATTGGCATCTCAGGCTTCTTCTCTGCAAGCTGCCAGTCTTTTTCACTCATCACAATCCGTGCACCATAAGCACTCTGGAAATACCGGTCACCACCGGCATGATCAAAGTGACCGTGAGTGTTGATGACATACTTGATGTCAGCCGGGTCCAGACCAAGTTCCCGAATGTTACGAACCAGGGGGCGAACCCATGATCCATAAAGAGAATCAACCAGGATCAGACCATCGCTGGTTTCAATAATATAAGCGGCAACCCAGTTGATGCCAACATAGTAGACATTGTCGAATATTTTAAACGGCTTCACATACTGTGCTTTGTCTTCCCATGCAGACCAGAGCTTCTGTAATGGTTCAGGAATGGGGCCACCGCTGTAGCTCGCCGTGACACATTTAACACAAGTCACGTCCGTCACTGTGGAATATGTCGCAAGGTCCGCTACCCAGTCACGAACCGAGATCCCGTCTGCTGCATAGTTGTAGAATTCAGGTCTGAGCAACACGGTATGAGATTCACCACCGGCAATATAGCTCTTAAAGTTGCTGGCTTCTGCCCTGATATCAGCATGATTCGCTTTTAGCGCCTGGAATAATTTCACATCCCTGGCTCCACTTAAAGCCAGAAAGCGCTTCTGGACCGCGTCCTCGGCCGCATCGTATTCTGCAAAGAGTATTTCAGGATGCGCCAGGGCTGCCGCGATATACAGTTTCTCGTAGTTGAACCCTTCCGGTAGTAATGTTTCGAAGCCTTTTTCCCGGTTTAAAAAGTTGAACGTTCCCCACTGTTCGTCAGGTCGACTGTCTGTGTTCATGCGTCGATAACCACCTGAGCCATCGCCCAACTGCGCAACCCTGGCGTCCGGGTAGTTATCGGCGATAAGAGATGCGTACAAGGGTGAAGGTATGGAACCTGCGGAGGAGCCGGTGACAAAAATATCCTTCGGTGCCGTTACATTTTCATAGGTCCATTGCAAAACCGATTGCATATTGGATCGGCCCTGGTGATGAATCGTCAGGGGTTCCTGGTCTTCCTCCACCCCAGGATAAATAGTATCCGCACTACCAAGATGAACATCTCCGGTACAGTATGGAGCCATCACAATACTGTAGTCTGAAAACGGGTTGTCCGGGTTGTCAAAGTTGAAGATACCAAACTCTGACGGTCTAAAATTTTCACCGATGCGAATGTTGTAGGTCGGTTGCATCTCGGGATCGCAGGTTTTTCGCGTCCAGCAACCACCGCCACCTTGCATATAGACCATCAGTTTCTCCGGATCAGCCGGTCGGACGAAGAACTTATAGGGGCTGCCATCAGAACAGGTGGTATCGCCGCCGGGGGAAAATTCGTTCCAGCCTTCAGGTAATTGACTGATTAATGCCTGGACCGGGGCGACCGTAGATTCTGGTGCCGGGCTTTGGGCATTTTGATCTGAACAGGCCACCGCTCCGAAGACGAGATAACAGATAGCTATAGTAGGGATTTGACGAGACATGCCTCTACTCCTGCTGTTAGGGAACCTCTGGTTAAGGTCCAGGGTTAATGAAGTCTTCGGCTGTCTTTTGCACGAACTCGAGCAAGGCTTCTTCGCTCCTGCCCGTCTGCAACAGGATTAACCTTGATACACCGAGGCTCTCGTATTGCTGGACTGCTTCTTCTGTCAGTGGCGCCCTGGGTGTTATGCTTATTTCCAGGTCACCCAAACCATCCGGCCTTGAATGTTTGTCAGCTGCCTGCTTCAACCCTTCGATGGCTGCTGCGGTAATTTTATGATCCAGGGCAAAACCATACCATCCCTGTGCTTTGGTCACAGCGCGACGATATGCTGCATTACTGGTACCGCCAACAACAATTTCAGGTCCGCCCGACTGGACCGGCTGGGGCCGACTCTGCACGCCGGAAAAGTTAACAAACTGACCTGAAAATTCAGGATTTTCTGAAGTCCAGAGTTCACGCATCGCATCAATATACTCATCTGACCTGGCACCCCGTTCGGCAAATTTGACCCCCAGGGCATCAAACTCTGCTTTGAGATAACCGGCACCAATACCAAATATCAATCGGCCATTGGACAGGTAATCCAGGCTCGCCATCTCTTTTGCCAGAACAACTGCATTCCTTTGTGCAAGTAATGTGATACCTGTCGCCAGTTTTATTGTCGAGGTAAATCCGGCAATAAACGAAAGTGCGGTGGAGGGGTGAACCATTGCCGTGAGTGGTGGTGCCGGTGAAGGTGGCTCCTGCGGATCTGGCAATACAACATGCTCACCTGTCCACAAAGATTCAAAGCCCGCTGACTCGGCGGCAATGGAGACCGCTTTCATCGTTTCCGGCATCGAACAGATGCCATTATTAATACCAAATAATGCGTATTTCATATCATTTTCCTATTGCCTAAAGCTGTTCTTATAAATTGCCTAAAACTGTTCTTATAAATTGCCCAAAGCTGTTCTTATTAATTGCCAACAGCTGTTCTTATCAATCGACCAAAGCTGTTCTTGTAATGAGCCAATATCAATCATGTCCCCTAAGATGTAAAGGCGTGATGATCTTGTCCATCAATGGTCACTGTGCCTGCGACCCCATCCACCGTGATCTGCTGCCCCGTCTTGATTCTTTGAGTAATATTCCCAGTACCCATGACCGCAGGAATTCCATATTCCCTGGCGACAATAGAGCCGTGGGCGAGAATGCCCCCAATATCCGTAACCAGGGCAGAGGCCTGGGAAAATAAGGGCGTCCAGGCCGGGGTCGTTGTCGGACACACCAATATAGTATCGGGTTTCATGTCCGAAAAATCAGCAGGTGACATAATTACCGATGCGATTCCTGTGACCCTGCCGGGACTGACTGCAAAACCTTCCAGGGTATCGTTATCATCCTTGTTTCGCTTTTGCGTTTCAAAAAAAGACAGATCAATAAAGCCAAACTTGAACCTGCCTTCCGGTACCATGGGAGGCGGATGCAGCTTCTTGCGCGCCTCTCGCAACTCCCAGCGGTGATTCGCCGCAGTACCCAATTCAGGCATCGACCGACCTTCTTGTCGCGCGGTATAGGCTTCAACCAGTTCTTCACTGGTGAGGTAAAAAACTTTATCAGGTGAATTGAAGGTGCCTGCATCAACCAGGCGCTGACCGAGCTCAAGTGCGAATTTTCTCAAAGTCGGCCAGGCGGCACCCATATAGAACAGTGCTTCCTCACGATAAGGTCCAAATCTCTGGGCCCACTGAAGTAGTTTTCGAAAAATCCAGCGCCGTATCGGACCAATGGATTGCCGTGTTTGTTGTTCCAGGAAATCCCTTTGTCTCACTAGCTCGGATTGCTGTTCTTTAATATCATAGTCATTGCGTTCAACCAGCCTTTTCAGAGCCAGCAACACCGGCGTCGGATCCTCGATTTGAGTTTCCTGAACGAAATCGAGGGTGTAGATCTGATGACCATACTTCGCAAGATAGGCTTGTATCTCTGCCGCAATAGAATCCCCATCCGGGTGTCGACGCATCGTAGCAACCAGGTCATCCGTGGATGTTGACGCAACAAGACCACGCAAAGAATCCACTGCACTAACTCGCCGGGATATGGTTTCAAGATCGAACTGGGCTTCAAGGGTCTTCGAGGGGAAGCCCCTCAAAAACATACCGCTGATCAATTCTCCTTTTACCGATGTAGACAGGAACATATGTAGCGCGCCATCAGTAATCTTGGCGATGCCCATGACTAACGCAATTCTGAACCAATAGTCAGCATCAGCAATCGCCAGTGCTTTTACACCGGCGAGTAATTCCTTATCGGAACTCGAATCAATATTGACAGACTTCCACTGATCAATGGTTGTCAGATAAGCAGGCAAGCCTTCGTCCTGCCACTGGGGAATCATATTCTGCAAAAACGTGGGGATGAACTTGATGTACCAGAAGAGTATTCTGGGAATTCGTCCCCAGGGGATCTTATAATCAGCACGGCAATAAGCGTAGCCGTTGACAGTGACAAAAAAAGGCCGCTCGAGGAAGTCACTGATATCCATTGGTGCATCCCAGTGGGCCATTAGCTGATCTATGGAATGTTCCAGGCCAACGTCGAGATACAGTTCCGCGAACAAGGGAGACAATGGATCGGGCATATTCTCAACAACCTGGCGGCGTATCAACTTGCCTGCCTGGTTCGGCGGTTCCCAACGAACATCCGCCAGTGGCGCGACGGGTAAATTTGTAATAGGCCGGGATTGTAAAAGATAGATTGCGCCGTCAACGCTTGCCCATTCAATATCCTGCGGTACATCGTCAAAAATATGTTCTACTTCGATGCCTAACCTGACCACTTGATTGAGTTTAGTCGTTGACATCGATAGTTGGTTTTGTCTTTCCTCTTCCACGGCTTCTGTTAAAACACCCTGATCAACCGTTGAAACGACCATCTCCTGTTTTGTCCCCACGGTGGCATCCTTAACCGTTAAGCTGTCACGATCCACGACATAGTTATCCGGCGTTACCTGTCCCCCAACTATCGCTTCACCGAGACCATAGCTGGCATTGATAACAATTTCTGAACGGTCACCGGTGGCAGGATTCGCCGTGAACAATATACCGGAGACTTCTGCTTCTACCATCGTTTGAATCACAACACCCATGGCCAAGGCACTTTGATCAATTTTCATCCGCAGACGATAGGCAATGGCACGCGTGGTCCAAAGCGACGCCCAACAGTTTCTCACTGCATCCAGCAGAGCGATTTCACCCTGAACGTTGAGATAGGTATCTTGTTGACCGGCAAATGAAAAGTCTGGCAGATCCTCCGCCGTTGCTGAGGAACGAACCGCTACCGCGGGTTCTCCTAAATCAACATAAGCCCGGGTAATGGCCCGGGCAGTTTGAGTTGGAATAGTCGAGTCGGCAAACAAAGACCGAATCGAGACGGATACGCTTTCAATCGCCTTTGAATCATCGCCAGACACCGTATTCAAAAGGTCCGGGATGGCCCCGGTTAACCCATGTTCCTCAACAAAGTGCCGATATGCCAGTGTGGTGATTACAAATCCCGCTGGCACCAGTAACTCAGCTCGCGCAAGTTTGCCAAGGCCCAGGCCCTTGCCGCCGACGAGTTCCAGAGTCACATCGGTTGAAGCAATTGGAATAATGGTCAGGGGGTGTATTTCTGCCACAATTCATCCCGATATTTAAAAGGATCAGCCAGAATGTTTCGCCGGGACGCCGCAACCTCTGATCCAGTCAGGGGTTTAAAATCATCCGCCAGAGTCTGCTGGTTAAACTCCGTGAGCACAAAGTTCAACACATCGGCCAGTTCCTGATCTGAAATTGGCGCCTGGGATGCACCCGGGACACGCACAATATAGTCCCTTCCGCCTGGTATCCCGACTAATTTTCCCAGCTCGTCTCGTAGCGACGGAACCTCCGGTGGAACGCTCTCACCATTGGGTAAGTGACAGCCACCACAATGCAGAAGGTAGGAAATTTGAGGATTGCAATAGGCATTTATGCTAACTAACCCCACCACCAGCAAATACAATAATCTCTGCATCAGTCTAACGCTTTTACTCGCCTACAGAGCCTACGACCAGAGCAACAGTGCAATGGTAGGCATGACTCTCGGTGCCGAAGCACCAGAGGATGTCATTGCTCTTGGACGGAAAATAGACCGGCTTGTCTCGCTCGGTTCGATGACAGAAACAACGGGCACAGATATTCTTGCCGCAGCAATCGTTGTAGGAAATTAAATAATCCTTGTCATCCACCGGATTCCGGCAAGTCCCCACCCAGGTGATGGGCGAAGGCTCGGCTCCGGGTGGGCACGCCGTCGCACTACCCCCACAACAGGAACATAAGGTTCCACCGAGGGCGCAATATCGCCAATAGTCACAACTCTGGGGGTCACCGATTTCCTGCAATCCTTCACTGCCAAAAGATCGCGCTACCGGCAACAAAGGCAGTACACTGGCACCGAGTATGACGGTGCCCAATTTGCCCAGGAATCCTCTTCGGGAGCTGTGTCGCGCCAAATTTCGAGCACCCGTGTTGGTACAGTCATCTAACCAGCGTAAACCCTGATCGATCCAGCTCATGGTACATTCTCCTTCAACATTTGCTCCGCAACGATATGCTCCTCAGCACTAGCCAGATCCTGCACATATTCCTGCAACGTCGCCACACCTGTCATCATTGATTCAACCAGACTTTCCAAATGTTCTCGAGTATTGACAAGGCCTTTTGCCGCCAGCGTACCGTCTTTGGCAATCAGTACAGCAAATGGTAATTTACTGACACCAAACCCCATACCAATTTCCTGAGACAGGATATAAGGATAACTGTCCAATTTCAGATCGGCTGCATAAGCACGATGCCTGTCAACGGTATCACCATCACTGGCAAAAACCAGCTGCAGGTCTTCATGCTGCGCCAGCGATTTCGCCGTGGGCACAAGGGATCGGCACACCGGACAAGTTGGAGATACGAATAGCAGTAATTGCGCGCTATCAGAACTACCGCCGATCACAATCGACGCACCATCCAGATCATCAGTCGTTACTGCTTCCGTAAGCTCACCCACCTTTGGCCCGGTGGTAGGGGATAACGCCCCTGCCGGTGCCACCCTTTCATTCAACACGCCAATTTGTCGAGTCAGGGCAAATACCACCAGGCCAAGCACAACGATAAAGCTCCAGAGGAGCAGGTTCGAAACGATCAACGCCTCTACCATGTACTTCTCCACGAAGCCATTGTGGCATCGTTCTTCAGGAGTTGGGAAACGCTGGCATAAAGCAACAGTGCCATACAAACGGCAAACAAGACTGCAATATAGTCAATCCACCCCATTTCACGGGTAGCCTGGGGTAGCAGACAAATGCCCAACACTGCAATCAACGCACAATTTCGAACGATCAGTCCAACCGATAAGGGTTGTTCTGAGTCAGATCCAGATCCGGAAAATCCACAGCCACAACTAATGTGGACGCGACCACGCTGCAGATTTATTCCAATGGCAATGCAGTACACTGATAACAGGACGATACTGACTGAAGTCGCCACGATTGGTGCGAGTTGAGTCAACCAGAGTAACGCCAGACCTATTTCGAGCAGAGGAATCAAACTGGCAACCAGCCCGGCAATTGCTTTCGGTAAGATATCGTATTCAATCACGATGACCCTGAATTCAGATGGCGACACCAGTTTGTGGCCAGCCGCTGCGAAGAACAAGAGAGCCATACCCATTGAAACCACCCAGACAAATACGGGATCAATCATTATCTGAATGCCTGCAGGACACCAGGAGACGGTAAATCAATGGATCTCACCAGGCGGGTCGTCTCAGCGTCAAATACATGGAGTTTTCCATCTGTACTGACGGTTAGCAATGGTTTGTCGTTCTGGCTGACGAGTAAGTCCGTGGCCGTTGTTTCCAGTTTGATCTTAGCAACGCGTCGCTGTGCCGCCCTGTCGAAAATCCAGACCTCGCTACCCGCATCTTCATGGGTATGTTCTTCGCCCTGGTGCATCAGGACGTACATCAGGTCCAGTTCCTGGTGAAATGCAATGAGCTGACCCCCGCCGGGCTTCCATCTCTCTTCCTTGTCTTCGTCGGTAGTCAATGACCAGGCATCCGAAATGGTCACTTTTCCCTTATCAACGGTCGCTTCCATCGCCTTGCCCTCGAAAGAAATCAGCAACCAGCTATTTTTAGTGGGTACCGGTTTGTCATAGACCGGGTCTTCTTCCAGATCAAAGAAGACTTCACTACGAACTCTGGCAGATTCGCCGCCTTTTTTATCGAGCTGAATCAATTGCAAGGTACCATCACCGCAGATTTGAAGGAAACTTCGCTTTTCTGTTGGCATAACGAGTGAACAGCCAGGTGTTTTGATTTCACCCACGAATTTACGCTTTGCAATATCAACCACACTGAGCGATTGTGCGGGCGTCAGGTTAAAAACAATCAGGTGTTTTTCATCATCCAGAAGGCCGATATACTGACGAAACGGCAAGGCTGCAACCTTGTTCGGAATGATAATTTCGTCTACCGGCGAAAGAGACTCCAGATCGTAGATACTCACTACATCGGTCCTATCGCCCCGGTAACTTCGTGAATAGAAGCTTTCTGCAGCATAGATCTCACCGCGAGAGAGGTTGGGTTGTACTGCGGGTGTATAAAAAGACAAGGCCAGCAAACCCTGCATATCACCGGTTGCGGCGTCAAAAATGTATGCGGACTGAAGCCTGCTTCTCGCTAATAGCCATGTATCCTGCGGTGCCTTCATCTTTGTGCGCCCAACTTCTTCGGGCTGGATTTCTGCGATGGCAGATACTGCGTAGAGGCAAACCGCCAATAGTGTCAGTCCATTTAGGTGCATCTACAGTTCTCCATCAGGTTTGACAATCGCAGTAGCCTCGGAGTCTACCATCAGCCGGGTTTGTAAGCCAAAAAGGCGTAACCGAAAACTTCAAACAAGCGGGCGTTCGGTTCACCACTGGCATCTGCAAATGTATCAACTGCTGGCCCGATTTCCACGTCAACAAAACCGCTAGCTTCGATCATTTTCTGCCAGTCTGCACACGGCAGACCTCCGGCAATTCAGGCCGTCCACAAGTCGACGTTCGACGACGCCGATTCCGGTACTGGCTTGCCATTGGCGATATCGGCAAACTGTAATCGCCCTCCCGGTCGCAGTACGCGATAAATTTCGTCCAGAACCGCAGGTTTGTCAGCACACAGATTGATCACACCATTGCTAATCACGACATCAGCCCAATGGTCCTCAACCGGCATGTGCTCGAGGATCCCTGCCCTGAACTCAACATTATCGAAATGCGTGGCAACGGCAGTCGCACGTGACTTGGCGAGCATTGATTCAGTCATATCGATACCGATCAATTGGCCGGTGGGCCCTGTCTGTGAAACCGCAATAAACGAGTCAAAGCCAGCACCTGCACCTGCATCAACGACCTTCTCACCGGCATTGAGCGTTTTTAACGAAAACGGGTTCCCTACACCGGCAAAAGATTCTACCGCGGTATCAGGCAATTTCCGAACAACATCCATATCGTAGCCTAGCCGTTCGGCCAGTGGTCGGCCCGTATGAAAGTGGAAGTCGCCCTGTGGATCTACGGCAACCTCACTGTATTTTTTCTTTACCTCGTCCCGCAGAGCAACCGGATCGACGGGTGTTTCCTTAGGCATGCGAACCTCCTTCTCGACTTGCGTCAGCGATGATCATAGCTAACTAGTGCCCATCCATAAACTCATATACTACTGAAATAAAAGGAAATATTTGGAAGAATCATAAAAAATCCTCCTGGTTTTGTTAGAATTTG
>LWDU01032256.1_pt5 | contig 85289 bp, 68 predicted proteins | sample 727161 | NCBI WGS metagenome assembly LWDU01 (sample SAMN04566230, study PRJNA314399) | hydrothermal vent metagenome | isolation source: deep sea hydrothermal plume seawater | place: Mexico: Gulf of California, Guaymas Basin | collected 2004-07-11
TTTATGTCGAGGCCGTCGCCGAGGATATCCCATTGGAATCAAATTTGTTCGACCGGGTGTTTTGCCTTTTTTCATTCAGGGATTTTAAAGATAAACGCCAAGGTCTAACCGAAATAATGAGAGTTCTCAAGCCCGGTGGCCAATTGGTAATTTGTGATGCTGGCAAAGCAAATTGGCTGCATGGAATTTTTGGTCGGATTTACATGGCGACATTTGTTCAAATCGTTGCCAGAATAGTCACAAAAGATCCAAATCATCCTTGGAAATGGTTAGCGCGGACATATACTCATTACGGAACTCATCGCTATTACAAAGCAATGATGCGAGAAGTTGGTTTCAGCGATGTAAAGGCACGACTGCTCTTCCCAGGAATGAGCAGCCGTTTCAAAGCCAACAAACCAGCAAACTAAAACTACTCGACTAGTACAATTCCAATTGTATCGATGACGTGAATAACGGTCCGTTGAAATCGTGGACCGAAATTCAGTACAAGCCATATTCAGGCAATTCTCTCGACGGTCTCTGGAGTAATACCTTCTTCAGGAGTAACTCTGTAAACCATAATCGAAAGATTCTCAGGCGCGTTTCTAAATTTGGAAATAATCATCGATGTTTCAAAATCAGAACCAATTGTTCTTACTTTGAAGTCGCAAACCATGTCTGCGATCGAAGACATCTCTTGTTTTACCGCTGGACTGATGGAGTTGTTTGAAACGGTGATGAATAAAATTCCACGGCTCAATTGAGTATGAGCTTGCATCATTCTCAACATCGACATGACTCGATATGGATCATCTCTGGTCATGAAAAAATCCAAAGAATCGATGACCGCTCTAAAGTAGGGGCCCATCGCCATAATTTCGTTTGTCATATCGGTTAGGAAATCTTGGGTGTCATCATCGACGAATCGAGTTTGAGCCAATCTTTGAATATCGTTTAATTTGAAACCTTCAAGTCGATACCTACTTGCAAGCAATTCTTTTTCAAGCACTTTTGCATTGTATTCTTCACCTAAAGTTCGAACTCCAATGTCGGTTGGCCAACCGTACTTTTTGAAAACCCTGGCTATTTCCAACTGGCTCTCATTGGTCGATATTAATATTGTATTATCTGGCTCTTCTGCAGGCGAAGTAAATTGTTTTGCGAAAAGATCCGAACCACAACCAACTTCAGCAAATGCAACGACCAAGAATCCACGAGGTATACCACCGCGCATTGCCAAATCGAATTTTGGAACACCGAATGAACCTACGGAGCCAAAAAACTCTTCGTCTTCAAGTGAGAATTTTATCTGTTTATTCATAGATTTCCACCTCAATGTATGACTACTTGTCCTCGATCGATTAAATCGGTACAATATAAGTCCAAGTTAGCAAGTACCGAAGGTGGTACTTGATCTGGGACGTTTAGAATTACGGTCAAAACTTCCCTTTTACGGAAAACATTGATGAAACTATGCAAATATTCTGCTAGCATTTTCTCCTCATTATATATTGCTAAAGCGTTTACTGAATCCAATATTACGAAATTTCTATCATGTGCCGATATCCTCAGAGCATATAATGACCGCAATAGAATGCTCTCAAGCATGATTGGACTATCGATAAAACTAACATTTGGATGGGCCGAATCGGTACCGCCTAAAATTCCGGAAGAAACCAAATCTAAAAAATGAATATGTGAAACGTCGATGCCAATCGTTTCGAATGCTTCGATAATTTCTGTAGCACTTCGGGATGCACAGATATACACACCGCTCATTTCGAACATTTGCATCAAAGGAACAATTGTAGAGGCTGTTACCATGAATGCGTTAGAATTGCCACATCGGACCTGAACCGATGAATTCAGAGTTACCGAAGTTAGTTGCTCTGCTATTCTTTGGTCAAGTTCGAACATATTCACGACCCCCATCGGCTCTGTTTATCACTCATTGCGCCCCATTTGAGCATCGGGGTCAACATAACCCCTAATGGCGTCAACTCAATTGAATGTTTAGCGCGGCTATGAGCTGTGCCTCGCATTTTTACTACCTGTAAAAATCGCAGCAAGTGGCCCATTCGCTCTACGTCTCCCATTACAATGATTCCATCAGCAATCGCTTCTTCAACCCCAAATGAGGACCAATGAGCATTTTCTGAAGCGGAAGTAATCTCAGAGATGAGTAAAGTTGTACAACCAAGAGTCGAAAGTTTTTTGCCTAATGTGAATAGGAAATCCCGAATCAATTGCTCTGATTTAATTTTGTAGCAAAGAGTTGTAACCGAATCGACAACCAATCTGGTCACCCCGATTGTATTGACTATATCGACGATAGCTTTGATTAAAGCATGAACATCGTCGAGATCAAATGTTGCTTTATCCAAACCTAACCAAGAATATAGAACGTCCATATCAAAGACATTTATCAGTCCATCATCGATCATATTCATATTGAAAAATGCGAATTGGCGAATATTTTCCAATAACTTCACGCTTGGTTCTGTCGCGGTAAAATGGGCACAAGCTTCCCCCGAGAGAGCACCCCTTACAAGGAACTCCATTGCAAGTGTTGTTTTTCCAGAACCACATGTGCCAGAAACCAATACCGTCTCAAAATTTCATCCATTCCTTGGATGCCAGTAACGCATCGGTCTCGACTGTAAACTGTGGCCGGTTGCATGGGTACCAACCCCTGCCAAATCATCACAGTAATTGAAGCATACGCCATCAAAGACTCAAAAATAGCCCGGCGTAGGTGAATTGCTCACATTCCAAGATGAAGGTTGAGAAGGGGAACCACCATTCCAAACAATCGTTGAATTCAATGACATTCCACTCACAGGAGACCAATCAATTCTACAAATTTGGCTGCCTGATGATTGATGTGCTTCAGCATATAATAGCCGAAGCCTGCCCTGATTGTCATCTAAGCCTTGTAAAGATCCGTAACCGAGGAATCCATTTGAACCTAAATTGAACACCTCACTCGCATTTCCTCTAATTTGGCTGGTTGGATCACCACTAAAAATCACCAATCCATTACCTTGTACCACGCCATCTCGGAATAGATGTGTTTTTTGACCATTTTCTCCATCCTTTTCAAATGACCAACCGTCCAATGAAAGTGCAAAACCATTCAAATTGACAACTTCGATCCACTCTGGCCCGTTATTTGCTGGCCTGGCAGACATCTCAGATATTCGTAAAACCGGTGGTTGGGTGCCGCCGTTATGAACCTCAAGAGTGACCGATGTAACCTCGCCATCAGAAGTGAATGTTCTACTTGCAACCGATGAAACCGAGGCGGTTGATCTATCGGCTCCACCATCGAATAATACCAATCCAATCCGGTCAATATCCGGAGAAGATTCTACTTTGATTAGCAAACGCAGTTGCATGGTCTTTCCTAAACCCAACCCCGAGACCATTTTGTTCAAACTTACATTTTTTAAAGCCGAAACTCGGTTTATATCGAGTTTATTATCGCTTACAATTCCGGGTTGTAATGAACCTTTATCCAAATCTGAAGCACCGATCGTGTACCATGTTGAAGTGCTATTTCCAAGATCCCTTTGACCATCTACATAAGGGACAAACCATCCCTCGTTATTTGTTAACCTTTCCAAACCTTCTACAGCGGCTTTATCGATTCGATCGGTGAGAGGATCATTACTTCCCAATTCCAATTGTACCAATGACATAAAAGAGGTCAAAATCATTAGGAATAGGGTAAATGCTGTTAAGAATTCAATTACCGCAACCACACCCTCATCATCCGTGGATGATTCGATTAGCAGCGAATTGCGGCGCGCCATAATTGGGTGGGGTGTATAGAGATTCAATATAGTGTCGGCTGACTAATGCAAATTGCCTGATTTATTGCCCTCCTTTATCAAAAGCCACCGATTGATATTTGAGGGGCGGATGTGACCAACCCATAATGGCCAGAGCAGATGCTGCCGGGATTTCCAGTAATGGAAACAAAACATTAGGGGTTTGCGCCCTACTTTTACTCTCTACTTTTGCAGGGATTATCCTCGCACCTAGTGCTGCTGCAGCAATAAGTGGCGACTTGGAGATTAGCAAATCAAAGTCACCTCTTGAAAATGTGACTTATACATCTTGGAATGGACTCTCAATCGAGGTAGAGGTCTCCAATACCGGCTTCTTTTTTAATCAAAACACCAGAACTATACAATGGTATATTTGTGCAGGAGATCTTGACGAAAACCAATGTTACAATGATAAAGATGGTTCCGGGAGTGGAGAATTGCAACCGATTCCGATCGGCACATCGGTAAATTTGACTTTCACTAACATGTTTTCGCCAGATGGGGGAAGCGGTATTCACACGTTGGTTCTAAAATTTCAAAATGCCGATAATGAACCAAGTAATGACCTGCTAAAAGTGAATTTTTTCTTAAGTCAGAATTTGGTCGATGCCATTATTCCAACACAAGACCCTACATCTGAATTAACCGATATGGCAGTATATGATGATGAATTGATTTTCAATACAAATCATGATTACCAAATGTCGGTTTCTGGAAAGCTTTCGAATTGCCTAGCTTGTGGCTTTAGTGCTGACTTTGGATGGAAATTGATCAACTCGACCGGGGAAGAGGTTGCGAATTCTAGCCTGAATTATGCCAGTATGCCTTACGGGAGCAATAGCGACTTTTCCAGGGCATTACCGCCGTTGAATTATTCAGAAGAAGGTAGATACACCTTTGAATTCGGTTTGGTTTCGTCCTCTGGAACACCTGATGGTGATATGAATTCATTCAATGACATGCAAAGTGTTGATGTAATTTTCGATGACTCTATCGATTTACAAGTTAAATCGATGTTTCCAAAATATTCACCGGGTTCTTCAACTTACTTTTATGGAAATGATAGTGTTGCAGTAGAGATCGCAAATAATGGAAATATGACCATTTTCAACCCTGTAATTAGATTCACCGTAATGGATTTGACAGATGAGGTCGAATCTGTGGAAGATTGCACCCCCGAGAGTATTTTGCCGGGCCAAGTCTATTCTTGCATTTATGATTTGAATCACCTTGGCGATAAAAATCTAAAGGTTTCGGTTCCCGAAAATTTAATCGAAGGAACCGATGTTAAACCAGCCGATAACATCCTCACACAGACATCTGAAATTATTGCTGGAGATATCAACCCCCTTATTGATCAAAGCAATTTTTACGGAGTTTACAATACAGGAGATGTGATTGAATTTACTGCTCGATCTGCGCCAACTGCTGCTGCGCCATTGCAATACACTTGGTGGACAGGTGGTATATTTCAACTCGGGTCAGGCCAAGCCATCGAAGTCGACGCATCGACTATCGGCCTTGGCGACCATTTCATCTCTTTGCGTATCACAGATTCACTCGGAATTTTAGAATCTAAAACTATTACCATCACTGTATTCAACAATTCCGACATCAGCATTGGCCAATGGCTAGATGGTTCTGCAGTTACACGAGCACACGCTGCTGGTACAGGGAGTTATGACTTGCCACTCCCAGGTGCGGTTTATGGCCCAGGGGAAGGATTAGAAGCACTAGTCATCATGTCACTCGATGTATTTGCGACCGGGGAAGAAACCGATATAGGACTTGAATCCATTTCCTTTGATCTGAATATTTCGCAAATGTTGCCAGATAATATCCCTCGCTCTTCGATAAGAGTTCACCAATTATTCGGGGTTGACCAAATTGATTGGGACCCATTATACGGTGATAATTCTTATGAATTGATCGACCAAGACACCATAAGGGTCAATTTGACCCAAACTATGGACCTGCTAATTGTCGGAGAGTTACCGCCACCAGATATTACACCAGGCCAGCTTGAAATTGCCTTATTACCCGACGGTGGAATGAGATTGGATTGGGACCCACAAGGTGATCTCGAGAACCCATACTTTGGAGGTTGGAAAATTTACAAAGTCACCGGAATACCCGGCGGTTCCTCTTACTTCCCGGATCCAAATGTAACAACGAGCGAATTCGTTTGGAGAGGTTTGATGTCTGGTTCGCTCTCAGCATATTTGCCTGCAAATATTGGGACTTGGGAAGATGACAAACTATACGAAACAGGAACTTGTGTTTCATACGCTCTAATGCCGACCGATAGAGCCGGTGAACCATCTCCTCTAGCAGCAAAAATTACCCTCACACCCGAAGGCGTCCCTGGATTGACTTGCGCTGATGCAATAAATCCAATTTCGGAAGTTTCTTCATTCAATAGTGGAGTGGTGTATAATAATGATACAAATTGCTATAATATTAGCAGAGACTGGAATCGGTGCTACGAATTGACTCTTTCTTGGACATGGCCAGATCATGAAGCTGAAGGCAATATTAGCTGGAATTTATACCGAATAGAAAACCAACCAGACGATATTGATTTACGATTCATTCAGCCAATATTAACCGGTTTAGAAAATGTGCCAGGTGAAACAGGAACCTATTTTGATAATGGTAGCGACTATGATGGAATTAGGCCTTACCGAACCTACTATTATGTCTTGACTCCAGTCGACAGCAATGGGAATGAATTGACAACAATAAATTATCCAAGTGCAAATATAGAGCGAGTAATGGTAGATGACCAGCATTGGGATTATAATGAATATCGAGTTCCAGAACCTCCACCACCACCTGAACCCCCATATGGAGTACCTTGGTTCGGGCTATTATCAGATTCAAGCGAAGATCCACTATTCCAAGTTGCAGCTGGTGTAATGGCGCTCACTGCTATGCTCAGTTTCATCGGTTCAGCATTGGTATTGAAACGTCGTAAAAAATTAAAGCGGGTGATAGCGAAGAGGATCGCCAATGCACCGAAAGAATTTGATGACGACTTTGACGATTTCTTTGACTGATAGCGTCAGACCGTCTCTTTTATCTCAATGAGTCAGGTGGGCGAGACGCCAGCGGCGATCGCATAGCCTGGCCATTGCGTCGGATTGCTAATCCGATGGGTCTGCCCACGGGGGTTCGAATCCCCCTCGCCGCGCTTCTATAATTTCTTGCAAGGGCTATATCGAACGTGCACAGAACCAATCGAACCTCTCAAAATAGCACTTTTAGATCGTGTGAAGTAGCAAAATATTGCATGCAAATACACTTCTGTGCTGATCCAATATAGCCCTTAAGCGGCATTCAAAATTTTGCGCTTTTCCTTGACACTCGCCATCCATTTCACTACGAAGCGATTCACAACGATGACCAAGCCAAAAAACAACCCAAGCCAAAAAAGGTCATCTGGCACAGCGACAACATACACAAATGCCACAAACATCCAGCCCAAATATCCTAAACTCCGCATAAAGGAAAAGAATGCCTTAGGCATCCGCCCATTCTCGTCCAGTTTTTCATTAGGATCAATATTCCAAACACTAATTGCATACCAAAACGTCAATCCTGTCGCGATATACGACCAATTAGAACTTAAGCCCGATTCAGGCCAAAAATAAGGCACTAAGCCTAAGCCAAACAAAGCGAAACAATACACCTTAGATTCTAGCAAAGTCCGCTTAGCACCTTTAACATCCGGCATCATTGGGACTCCAACCTTTGCATACTCTCCACTTCGATATAGTGCTAATGCCCAGAAATGTGGTGGAGTCCAAAAGAAAATCAGCATAAATAGCATCCATGGCACAGGCGATCCAAGGTCGAATACGTTCAGATTTGAAGGGACATTAGTTGACGATGCACAAATCCAGCCGATCACCGGTGGGGTCGCACCAGCAATCCCCCCAATGACAATATTCTGAGGGGTGCGGCGTTTGAGCCAAATCGTGTAAATAAATACATAAAATAAAACCGAAAATAGAGACCAGAAAGCCGCTTTCCAATGAATAATTAAAAATAAACCGCTTCCTAATATTGCCATAATGATCCCAAAAACCATTGCATGTTTTGGGCTAATCCAACCATTTGGAATCGGTCTAGTTCTTGTTCGAGACATTCCAGGATCGATATCCCGATCATAGACCATATTAATCGAGTTCGAACCACCTGCGGCCAAAGTTCCGCCTACGAGAGTTATCAGGCAAGCAAAAAGTGTGTCCATCCAAGACCGATCGCCGCTAAGGCTACCATTTCTAACCATAATGTCGTGGGCTAGTATCGCACAAATCGCAGTAACCTGCAATAGGATGACGACTCGCAATTTCATCAATTGCAAATATATTCTGAAAAGACTAGGTTGGCCCTCATTCAGATTCATCCCCTCCTGAGTTCTTTGCAATTATCAAGAACATGGTTCCAATCATCGCTGATAAAAAGCTGACAACACCTATACTCAGATGAAGTAATGACAAATATTCTGGAAAAGAATCAATATTCGCAAACACGATGTATAGTCCGCCAACAAATACGTTGAGTAACCAAAAACCGGTCGCAAGATCAAAGCATCGACCGAATCCGTAGTGTGCTTTGGTTTTGACCGCATTCTCTCGAATTTTCATGCTGCCCAATATCAAAGCGAAGCCTACGATTCCAGCTCCAAGACGATGGAACATCTGCACGATAATTCCAGGCCCGTCGAAACTTGGGAACCATTCTCCTTGGCATTGAGGCCAGCCACCAGGGAATCCTACCGAGCAACCTTGGTTGTAATTTCCACCTGCAGTACTCGCTACCCACGCACCTAAAATTAGTAAAAATAAGATAGCCGAGGTGAGAAATTTGAATCTTTTCAATTCCGATTCCACAAATTCCATCGGTGAGTTGAACATCGGCCACTCCAAACCTTCTGCTCGCCTCATTTGGAACCAATTCCATAACAAAATCGATACAAAGGATAGGGCTAAAACAAGGTGAAGAGCAACCGACCAGTCCACATTGTCATAATGGACTGTGAGATAACCGGCTCCACCTTGAATGATCAATAAGATTCCAGCAAAAAATGAACTCTTCACCAAATCCGAACCATAAATTTCTTTCTTCTTCAAAACGATCAGGAATGAAGCAAGAACCGGGATTGCCATTACACTTGCAAGCAAACGGTGAACCCACTCGGAGAATATTTCAAAAGTCGAATAGCGATGATCTTCACCCCGGCTATCATATTCACCTGTTTGGTCATACCATGAACCTTGATCATCCTCTGATACCGAAAATCCCCAAGTTCCGAAACATTGGGGCCAATCTGGACAAGATTCCCCAGCATCTAGCACCCTAACCGTGCCACCAATAATGATTATCATCAACGCCATCATCGCTACCGCGAGCGGTAATGTCGATGGGCGCTGATACCATTTGGTCGCCATCAATCTGCCGGGGGCCGTAGGCCCTCCTTTAACAAAGCGGGTCCCTTCGCATTGACCGATGAGGCGCATATCAATTTCCGTGGCCCTCATTATCCTGATGTTTACAACTAACATGTCAGGTACGCAAGTAAGCTTAGAAGATGAGATTGAGAGCGGTGCAATCCTCGATATTGTTGTCATCAACCTCTCTTGCGTCGAAGACAATACGACATGTTCGGCTTGGAGGCCGGCTAACTTTGTCGAATATTTCACATCTGATAATTGTGAGCCTTGTGGGCCGGTTGAGCAACAATTGGCTAATAGAGATCTAGATACTACATTCATCATGAGTCATCATCCTTCGGATTCGAATGATTTTTGGCTCAACGCATCGAAGATAAGATTTCAAGAAACTTATTTCTTATGGGGCTATCCGAGTCTGATCATCGATGGACAGGGTTTACTTGCTGGAAAAACTCAAGCTCAAGAATTAGATTCAGCGATTTCAAATTCAACTATGAATTATTCCGGCATAGACCAAGCCTGGTTTGAAAATGGTACTTTATCGATAGATTACGATGTAGTCGATGTAAATATAGATGTTTGGACGGTCAAATCATATTCGTATCAAGGGCATGATTATACGAATTTAGCAATTAATCATTCTAGAATTTCAATCAATAATAGCAGCGTTGATACAAATGGTGATCATCTGGTTATCGTGATGTCAGAGCCAGGCCAACTACCACTGGAAATGGTGTCCTCAATCCCTCCTACCGGCTATCTACCTGATGGTGGAATTGGAAAAGCCGAAACTCTATCCCAAATCGATACTTCTACAATCGTGATAATCACCGCCCTTTTAGCCATTCTAATTCTCCCTGCAACAGTTGAATTAGTCCGATTAATAAGGCAAAAACCACCAGATTTTGAACAAGAGTAAACCGGTTCGGTTTGCGCAGGGTTCAAGAATGGGGTGCGGGTCGCATAGGTCGCACGAATGTGTGCATGAGGTGCCTTTCATGGTCAAACCAATCAAACCCCACACCCGCTTTGAGCGTGCTAGAATTATCGGTGCACGTGCTCTCCAAATTGGAATGGGCGCACCACTGAACGCCAGTGAAGATGTTCTTAGAGAAGCTTTCAAGGCTGAATTAGTCTCACTTTACGGCATGGAAGAAGCATCGCTTCGTTTCGTGTTGGACCCGCTCAAGATCGCTATGTATGAGTACGAAAACGAACTCATCCCTATCGACACAGATCCTCATGAGGACTAAGGCATTAATTTTCAACGGCAAAACCGTAGAATTCAACATTTTCAACATCGGGCAAAATGTCCCGTTTGACCAATAATGTTCGAACCGCCCAAAGGTCGGTGAAGATTCGATATTTTAGAGTCATTTCAAGATAATCCACTCCACTGGAACCACCAGAACCCATTCTTCGTCCGATCATTCGTTCAACCATGCGAACGTGATGGCTTCTGAATAACAACATTGATTCTTCCAATTCAACTATTGTGTCGATCAATCGCCGAGGCCAAGCCAATAATGGCAGTTCGCGATATGACTCGATGAATAAAAGGCCTGCTCGGGCTTGGTTGACCTTACCTTCGGGCAGCAAAAAATCTCTTGCCGATTCAACGCCGGCTTCAATTCTTGGCCTGATAGTTTCTTCATCCCCATGGCCTATTTTTATCATGTGGGCAATTACCGACTCCCCGTGCTCAGACATAGTTTTGATATGAGATTGAACGAATTCAGTCATAATATCTGTATTGCCAGAAATACCGTGCACTGGTGTTCGTGCCAACCAATCGGTTAGCACCTCTCTCAAGGACGGGAATGAACTCATCCGTTCTAATTCTGCCATGACCTCATCGCTGAGTTTGCCTTCAGAGTGCAATTTCCGGTTGTGAGCAATTGGATCCATCCCCCCAATTCGGTCTTCTGGCCTCAAACCGAGAAGCATTTCTAGAGTGCGCATTTGCCAACTTTCAAACCCAGATGAAGTTCCAAGACGATCCCTGAATCCCAAGAAATCTTGAGGTGCGAGTGTTTCCATCACTTTCCACTGTTGTGCAAGCAGCCTAAAGATTTCAGTACAGCGCTCCAAATGATGAACAATTTTGGGGATTGAGACCTCGTCCACATTTTCGAGATTCATCAAGTTGAGTGCTTCTTCAAGTTCGCGGTTGACTTGTTTGAACCATAATTCGAATGCCTGATGAGTGATGATGAAATGCAATTCATCATTGCATGGCAAGGCAGATCCATCCGCAGGCCCATCTTGCAAACCGAGCAAGGAGTCCAATTGTAGATAATTACCGTAAGTCATTCGGTTAGCCGGTGTATCCTCGCCCATGTTTAGCCGACAGCGGGTTAGCCTTGAAACCTTGACGGCGAATATGTTGGTTTATTTTTCAACCTTATACAATATGAAAAAAGTACTTGGCATAAACGCAATTGTCATTAATCAAATACCGGACCCCTCGACATGGGCGTAAATATAGGACAGCTGCGCGACTGGCTAAAATCCTATGACCGCGACTCGATTACTATCGGAGTCGTAGCCTCGCACTCCTCTCTTCAAATCCTCCACGGCGCCAGGATGGAAGGCTTCCGAACCCTCGGAATTGCAGTTGGGGATAACCGTCGAAGATTCTATTCCGCCTTCCCAGGAGCAGAACCAGATGAGTGGTTAATGTTGGACAATTACCGTGAAATGCTCGGGCATGCCGAGTGGTTCAGACAAAGAAACGTCATTATAATTCCTCACGGGTCATTAGTCGAATATCTCGGCACTACCAATTTCCGAAACCTAGAGGTTCCGACCTTCGGAAATCGAGGAATTTTGCATTGGGAATCAAGCCGTGAGCGCCAACGTAAGTGGCTTGAAGAAGGTGGCTGCTTAATGCCCAAGGTTATTGATGACCCTCACGAAATCGATGGACCCGTCATTGTCAAATATGCTGGTGCAAAAGGTGGAGAAGGATATTTCATTGCCAGAGATTATCGAGATTTCAAAAGAAACGTCAACTTAGATGAGGACTTCACAATCCAAGAATATGTTCTAGGATGTCGCTATTATATGCACTTCTTTTTCGATCCCACCGCAACCGATGGATTCCAAGTTCAAGGTAGGGGGAGCCATGCTGGTAAAAACCTAGGTCGACTAGAATTGATGAGTATGGACCGAAGGGATGAATCAAATGTTGACGAATTCTACAAATTAGGCAGCTTAAGAGATTTGCGAGAAATGAATCTAGAACCGTCGTTCGTCGTTACGGGAAATATGCCAGTCGTCATCAGGGAGAGTTTACTTCCTCGTGCCTTTGAGATGGCAGAAGGTACAGTTGCTGCTTCTTATGAGCTCGAAGAGGGTTCTAGAGGAATGATTGGACCATTCTGCTTAGAAACTATCGTTTCAGACCGTCTTGAATTCAGAGTATTCGAAATAAGTGCTAGAATTGTAGCAGGTTCAAATCCATTCATCGGTGGTTCACCATATAGTGATATCAATGAAGAATTCATGTCTACAGGACGAAGGATCGCAAGGTCGATTCGAAAGGCGCTCATCAGCGACAAGTTAGACCAAATTTTATCTTGATCAATTTTCGTCTTCTTCCATGAGGGCCGCTAATGGATCAATTTCGGGCTCATTTGTAGCGTGAACTTCGGTTTTGGTTTCATCCATTTGTTCAATCAACTCTGTTGCATCGAGGTCACCGCTCTCCAAACCTTCTAGTTTAGCTTGTGCTTCTAAGGCCATGCGCGCTCTCTCCTCTGGCGGTTCAAGAGTAAATTCACAAATCAATTTGATTGGATCGCCTGCTGATAATTTTGCTTCATATTCCGAGAGGTTTCCGCCAGCATTGACGATAACCTTGAACGGAGTTGGATCTTTTGCTCTGCGTTTTTTATGCTTCTTGTAATGGTGGACATAAGCCCGATATACTCCTCCGGGCGCTTTGCCTTCGGGCCAAACAACATTTTCGACCGGTTTCTTGGTCGCCGGTTTAACATTTGCATCGACATCGAGTTCGCCGCCGCATTGAGAGTGGCGATTTCCTCCATGAATTCGCTCACCGGATGGGCAAACTACGTGAATATCAAGGTCGTTATAATTATTCCAAATTAGTGAGATTTGGACATCGGAAGACTTTGCACCTTCTCTCTCAAGACGCTCTTTTAATTCCTTCATCGCTTCTGCAGATGCTTGACGAGAAGCCAATTCATCGGCGGTTTTTTGTGTTTCTATCTCTGCTAATCGTTCGGCTTCTGCTGCAGCCATTTCGGCCTGCCGTTGTTGTTCTAATTCAGCGGCTAAACGAGCCTCTTCCGCTAGGCGTTCCCCTTCTTCTTGCTCGGCAATTAATTTTGCTTGAGCCAAATCGGCTTCCTTTCTGGCTGCGAATTCGGCTTGCTTTCGTGCTTCCTCTTCTTCGAGGCCTTTCCTCTTCTTCCACTTTTATCTTGGCGATCTCTTCTGCTGATTCTTTTTGAGCTTGTTCTCGTGCCTTGATATCATCACGTCGACGGATCACCTCAGCCAATTTCCGCTCAAATTCTGAACGGGCTTTGGAGAAATTAGGTGAAGTTCGTGTACTTCGTATCGCATCGGCTTCGAGAGTTCTTGAACGCATTGAACGGTCGTCATTTCGAATTAACATATACCATATTCCATAGAGGAATGCGCCCGTGAAGGTGCCGGTAATCAGCCAATCGACCAAGTCCATATCAGAAGCCTATACACAACAAGGACTTATTGCCATCGGCGACAAGTTTTGAATATTCAACGTTCGTGCCGTGATATTACATCAAGTAAATCCATTCTTCCTATTCTCCAAATACCAACTGGAGTTGTTAGCAGTGCTGCGATAAATACGAATCCAACCACTTGTAATGCAACCCCGGTATCGATGATTACTGGCATATGGAACAACCAAGTCGAAAAAGCATTGGCCATGCCTTTGTACATCGCAGCACTCGCCAGAATGCCTGCTAATCCTCCAATCAGCCCGATAAAGGCGTGTTCAACAGTCAAAATAAGAGCCAATCTTGACCTGGAGGCACCCAAAACCCGCAGGGTTGCTAATTCGGAATCTCGTTCGGACAAATTAATCAACAATGTATTGAAAAGTATCGCAACCGCCATCAATCCACCTATGACATATGTCGATTGCATCATCGCCTGTTGTTGATCCAATATGTCATGGAATCCTTTTACCATTGCGCTCTTCTCTATGACCATTATCGTTGAACCTCTCACGCTTTCAATTTGACCTTGTTCTGATAGAATTACCATCGCGCCTGTTGCCTCAATGCCGGCTAAGGTGCTCAAATCGGCACGATGTAAAAGCATTGTTCGAGTCATTTCACGGGCGATGCCACTCACTTCGACTTCAACCGATTCACCGAAATGATCTATCGCAATTTTATCACCGACCGAATAGCCTTGCATTTCAGCCATACCCTCATCGATAATTACCTGAATTGGAGTTCGGGAGGCAGTAGGTAAATCCCCTTCGAGCAAATTGATTCGGTACATCGAATCATCATTTGATGATAAAATATCAAGACCTCTTAGAGTGAATGACTTGGTTGTTCCAGTAATTATTGCAGAGCTATCTAGTGTTAATTCAAATGAAGTGGTATTTTCTTGAGCCCATAATTCAACTTCGTCAACCCTGCTAGGCAACATGTATAATTGATAATCCCAATTTACTTGTTCATCTACAGCCTCATTAAATGTGGAGGTGAAACCTGCCATCATCAACATCATCCCACCAAGAATTACCATAGCTAACGACAATGCAACAAGTGTAACCATCAATCGGGCTGGTTTTCTAAAAGTTGAACGTAAAGCCAATCCTATTACAGGCGGCATAGCAGAGGTTAGATTGGCGATTATTTTATTTGGAGTGGTTGAGGAACCTTGCCCAAATACATCAAGTGGTTGCATCTTGGATGCCCTCAAAGCAGGCCTTATCCCGAATAAAAATATTATAATGAGGGCAGAGATGCCAAGTTTGAACAGAATTATTGGATAATGATGTAAAACCGTTACTGGCACCCCCATAAAGCCAAAGTAAAATTCGGTGAATGCTTCTGACCCAATTGGCGATAGCCCCAACAATATACCAAAAATTACTCCTGGCAAGCCCAGAACTAACGGTATCATCAGATAACCAGACATGATGTCCTTACCCGTGGCACCAATAGTTCTCATCACCGCGATCTCTCTGGCTTGCGTCTTAATTAACCGATCTAATGAAATTGCAATTACAAGACCACTAACAAATAAGAGTACACCTAAAATAAATGGCGTTGATTTTTTCGCACCTTCCAAATCTATTCGCAGTAATTCGACGCCGTTCATGTCACCTCTATCGGCTACCAAGCCACTTTTCCCCGATTGGTTAACAGAATCACTCAATGCGGATTTGATTGGATTTAGATTCTTGCCTTCATCGATATCGGTATCGGAAAAATCGAAAGCGGGCGTGCCTTCTAAATCAACATACAAGGTATTTCTAGAATCAACATCTAAATCGCCTACCAATGCTAATTGTTCAGCCGAAAGATAACCCACAACATATGATGAATCCAAAGGAAAAAGATTTCCTTCTGGTGCGTACCATAATTGAAGAGGATGGTTAGCAATTCCGACAACTTTTAGGGTATGCATTCCAGCTCCTGCACCAATTGTTAAGTTGTCTCCAACCTCTATCAATACGGTTGAATTTTTTGCGAAGTGGGCATCGATTACAATTTCACCGAGTCCCGGATTCACCGAGCCTTCTATCTTGAAAAGTGTGCTAATATCCCCCTCGTCTATGCCGTGCCAAAGTGATTGTAACCATCTTATTGAGCCATTATTATATGTGAAATGTGTTTGGCCATCGAGCATTAATCGAGTTTCACATTGAATTTGATTTATCGCATCGCAATGAGACGAAATATTTGTTTTTGAATCTGGTTCATCAAAATTAATTACCAAATCTGCAAAATTGGTTTTAGTGTAAAAGTCCTCATAAACTACATCGGCATTTTCACCGTGTTCTGAGAAGACAACACCAGAATACACAGCGATTGTGATCAAGAGAACTACGGTTATTACCCGTAGTTTTGTTCTCATTAAACTGCGCCGCAGTCGTTTGATTAAGAGTCTGTTCAATCGAGTCACTCCTCGTCAAAAGCAATTTTTTTATCGCTGATTATTTTACCACTATCAAGTTTTATTACTCGAGTTGCGAATCTGGTCAAAGCCGAATCATGGGTTACAAAAATTGTTGTGACCCCATCGTCTTGACAGGTTTTTATCAATGCCTCCATCACTACAGTAGAGGTCTCTGAATCGAGGTTCCCAGTCAACTCATCGCCGAGAATAAGTTTGGGTTTTTTGGCCAAAGACCGAGCGATTGCAACCCTTTGTCTTTGGCCACCGGACATCTGGGAAGGAAATCTGTCTTCAAGACCATTCAATCCAACGGTATCAAGGAAGCTTTGTGCGCTCTCTTTATTTCCTCGGCCAATGAATTGTTGGACCAACATTACATTTTCTATTGCTGTTAAATCACCAAGAAGGTTGAAGAATTGGAAAATATATCCAATATTTTCCCTTCTAAATGTAGTCATTTTTTCCACATTGCCATCAGGCACTTCTTGCTCCCTGAAAAAATATTCACCATCGGTCGGTACATCCAAGGCTGCGATGATATTCAACAAGGTGGTTTTTCCAGATCCTGACGGCCCGAGAAGAGCTATAATTTCTCCTTTTTCGATTTCTAAATCGATGCCCTCCAATGCCTTGACAAGGGTGTTACCTTCGCCATAATATCTGCTGACGCCATGCAATTTTATTAGTGCCATCATGTGCTTGGTTCAGGATGAACTTCTTCAACCTTAACCTTGATTTATATTACAAGGTGGTAGTTTCAATTAGACCGGACCCCCCACCAACACCATGCGCGAAGTAAACCTCTCGTGGAATGCGAAGACGATTGAAAGGTCCGACTTCGCCCAAATAACCGCTATATCTAATTCATATGAAGTGGTTGCACATTTAGGCGTAACCCCTTCTGGAGCCAGGCAATTGGTTAAAATTTCACTCAAAGCCGGTTATGGGATCTCAAATATTAATGAAATAGATTATTTGGAAGTGGAGGGGCAATTAAATTCTCATCCTTTACCCAAAGAAGGCGGCGAAGGCATCATCATTGTATGGAATAGACACCCCTTGTCGGTTGCGGCGATCAACTTCGATAGTTTACATGTCATCCCACCTTATACGATAGGAAAAGAGGGGCTTCAAATCACCATTAGAGGTCTTCCAGAAAGCGTTTCGGGTTTCCTTAAAACAACACGACTATTATTGCCTCCAGATAGTGTGAATGTCGTTGAGATTGAGGCGGGTGAAAACGAATTGTTTTCAATTTTGAGTCAAAAGCAGGTCGAAACCACAATCCTCGCATACCGAGCCGGATATTATCAAAATCCAAGAGGTATTTCGATGAGAGAATTATCTGAACTCACAAAAATTCCCCGATCAACCTTGCAAGAACATTTAGCAAAATCCGAGATTTCCGTGATGAATTGGATCGCTAAAACCTATCTTTCCCATTGAGAAACCCTTGTGAATCAATCGCCCCTCGGACCGACCATGACCTCAATCGATAAACTCCTACCGGGCGGGAAGGGAGTTTGGATTCCAATCGACCATGGTGTCTCTGATTATCCAGTTCCGGGATTGGAAAACCTTGAGAAAATCATTACTCTTTTAGCAAGAGGAGGAGCCGATGCAATCGTCGCCCAAAAGGGGGTAATAAGCAGTTATTCACATCTTCACCCAGGGAAAATGGTCGCTCATTTATCGGTTTCAACTCGCCATGCTGGTGGTAACTCAAGCGATAAAATATTGGTTGGAACAGTTGAAGAATCGCTAAGCCGTGGCGCAGCAGGTGTTAGTGTTCAAGTCAATATGGGAAGTGAGGCAGAGCCTGAAATGATTAGAAGACTTGCCGAAATATCAAATCAATCATTCAAATCAAAAACCCCACTTTTAGGAATGATTTATCCTAGAGGTGAAAACCTTTCCTTGATGGAAGGGGACACAACCGATGGTGCTGCGCATGCTGCACGACTTGGATTTGAATTGGGTTGTGATGTTGTGAAAACAAAATGGACCGGTGATATTGCCTCATTCAAAAAAGTCTGTGATGCGGTTCCAATACCGGTATTGATTGCCGGCGGTCCAGCGGGCTCAACAGATCGTGAAGTTCTCGAAATCGTCTATCAGGCAATGCTCGCAGGCGCTGGAGGCGTTTGCATGGGCAGGCAGGTCTTTTCTCACCCTCACCCAGACAAAATGGTAAGAGCCCTTCGAGAAATCGTACATTCCGGCAAGGATGTCGATCAAGCTATAGCCGCATCAGGATTGTGAATTAAATGCAGGTTTGGCTAGAATCTGGTACCAGGGTTACCGGAGTGGATTTGGTTGGTGGAGATGACCTCTTAGTCGATGGAAACGCGCTATATATTGAGGGAAAACAAGTTGGCAGAAGGGTCGACGTAAGCGATTCGGCAGGCCAAGGGATGGCTCGTTCATTGGCCGGAAGTGTCGAGTGGATCCTGCTTGACCTTGGCCATTGGAAAATGATACCAATCGAAAATATAATCGCTGCTTGTGATGGTGGCCCAACCAAAATTGCAGCCAGAATAGATTCTTACGAGCAGGTAATCGGTGCCGCATTTGCATTAGAGATCGGGGTAGATGCCCTATTGGTCCCAGAATCTATCCTCGAAACGGCACTGATTGCAAAATCACAACGAAAGGAATCAAAGGTCATTGAAGAAATTCCCGTTCAAGATGATTTTTCTCTGAGCACAGTTGAAGTTATCGAGGTTAAAGAAGGAGGTGTTGGAGATAGGGTCTGCGTCGATTTGACCTCAATGATGGAATTGGGAGAAGGGATGTTGATCGGATCCTCCGCTTCGTCGTTGATATTGGTTCATGGCGAAACGGTAGCTTCCGAATTTGTTCCAACCCGCCCGTTTAGGGTAAACGCAGGAGCGGTTCACTCTTACATTTTGATGGGTGATGGCTCAACAAAATATCTGAGCGAATTGAAGATGGGCGACGAGGTTTTAGTGGTTTCAAACGATGGATTGAGCCGAATTGCTACAATTGGGCGAACGAAAATTGAGAAGAGGCCATTTATTTTATTCCGCTGGCGCGATGAAAAGAATAAAGAAGCCGGAGCGCTTCTTCAGCAAGCGGAGACGGTAAGACTAGTCGGTGCGACCTTCCACACAATTTCGATAACCTCGCTTAAACCGGGCATGGAATTGATTGGATGGAGTGGCGGTAAAGGGCGCCATATCGGCGTCCAAATCAGTGCTGAGGTCACCGAGAAATAGGCGGTGATATTTTGGCAATATTGGGCAAAGGAACCGCGAATGGTGCTTGTTCTTTACTTCATGCTGCAGGTCTAGGATATGGTGCTTCTTTAGCATTGGATTTACCTGTAATCGTTCGTTTATTGGATAAAGAGCCAAAAAGCAAATTAGACGATCCTGATAATTTGTTAGAATCGGTAATTAAGGTTTGGAGAGAAATGAAATTACCTTCTGCTGGCCCAGAATTATATTGGACTGTCAAGTCAAAAATCCCTCCAAGACAAGGATTGAAATCAAGTGCAGCAATCGCGGTTGCAGCCATCAGAGCTCTCTCAAAAGCAACCGATCAAGAACTTGAAAATCATCAAATCGTAGATTTAGCGGCAAAAGCCCAAGTCGATGCTGGTGTCTCGATAACCGGAAGTATTGATGATGCTTGGGCTGCAACCGAAGGAGGTTGGAAATTGATCAATGTGCATGCAGAAGATATCCAATCGGGTGTAATTATGGAGCAAGCGGGACCCACAAGTGAGGATTGGCGGGTGTTCTTATTATTACGAGGTGAAAGAGATATTCAACCAGAGCCTGAGGATTTTTCTTATCATCAACAAGCATTCTCTCAAGCCTTAGCAGCCTTACAGGAAGGAAAAGAAATGGTTGCTATTACATGGAATGGGAGAGGAGTCGTAGGTGTACTCAACGATCCAAAGGGTCGACGTTTGACCAATGATGCATTCGTCAACGGAGCAAGAGCAGCAGGTATTAGTGGTTCAGGCTCGGCTATAGCAATATTTGCAGCAGCCGTAAGTGGCCCTACATGTGAAAGGCTACTCAAGTGGTACGATAAATTCCCAGATGTCGAAATCATTGAAACATCGATAATAAATGCTGAAATTGCTGAGGACTAAACAAAGCCCACATTCTTGTGTAATGGCATTCCAGCCAACCTATAGCATGCGGATGAGAGTTGGCTCAAATCTGGTCGTCACCCTCTTCGGTGAATCTCATGGCCCCGCTGTGGGGGCACTCATCGATGGCTATCCAAGCGGCCATCGAATCGATGCAGAGCAATTGCTTATTGATATGGATAGCCGAAAACCTGGTACATCTCGATTAGCCTCAATGCGAAAAGAATCCGATAAAGTCGAAATTCTCTCAGGGGTATACGAAGGTAATTCAACCGGGCTGCCTATCCTTTTATTGATCAGAAATGAGGATGTAAAATCCAAGGATTATTCCTTTTTACCCAACCTACCAAGACCAGGCCATGTCGACCATCCAATCGATATCAAAACCGATGGATATGCTGACCTCAGGGGAGGTGGATCCTTTTCGGCCCGACTAACAGCAGGTTTGGTTGCAGCAGGTTCACTAAGTCGTTCAATATTACCAAAAGACTGGAAAATTGAAGCAAAAGTTGGCGCTTTGGGTGGTTTGGAAGGTGTTGAGGCCGAAGCCTTAGCATCTCAAGTTAAGAAGGCCGGAGATTCTCTTGGATCGAGAGTCGATCTGACGATTTCTGGCTTACCAGTCGGCTTTGGTGAGCCATGGTTCGATGGAATTGAACCAGTTTTGGCTCGAGCATTGATGGCAATTCCGGCAGCGAGAGCCGTGGAGTTTGGCCGCGGGGTCGAATCTGGAGTCATGAGAGGGAGTGAACATAATGATGCTTGGCAAGATGGCATGTCGCTCAAACCAGGTGCCGATGGTGCACTGGGTGGAATGGCGACTGGTGCTGCACTAAAAGTTAGGATTACATTCAAACCACCGAGTGGTATTTCGATGCCACAAACCACATTTAACAAGGCAAAGAACTCGATGGACGAATTGCAGATAAAGGGCAGGCATGACCCCGTAATTGCCCCGAGAGCACGTCCAGTAGTCGAAGCGGTTACAAGATTGGTAATCGCCGATCTAGCAATTAAAGGCGGATATATCGATGGATGAAATTATCGTTCACAAATTCGGTGGGTCGTGTTTGCGCGAAAGCCAGGATATCGACCGTATTTTCGAAGTTCTGAAGAAATCCCCTGGCACGCCGATAGTCGTAGTCTCAGCTCTTTGGGGCATGACTGATATTTTGTTACGAGCTGCTCGGGAACCAAGATATGCTGGGCGGTTGGTCGAGGATTTGAAATCTCAACATCTAAGGTTTGCTCCGGGTCTAGAGCAAGGACCATTCGGTGATTTATTCGTAAAAGTTCTCAACGGAATCTCAACCGAATTGGTTAAATTATCATCAGAAGATAAATCATTGAGAAGTGAAAATCTCATTCTAGCAGCTGGGGAACGCTTGAGTGCACTAGTTGTAGCTCACCGTTTATGTGAATCTGGTTTGAGTGCGCACCCTGTAGGAGCAGAGGATATTGGATTAAGACTCAAAGGTAGCGGCAGAGCGACTAAAATCGATATCGAATCCTCTAATATTTGGCTTAACAGAGAAGTATTGGTCGGTGTTCCAATCCTCACCGGATGGTTTGGACAAGGGGATGATGGCGAGATTGCAATATTGTCAAGAGGTGGTTCGGATCATTCCGCAGCCGCGTTTGCGAATCTTATGGATGCAAAGAAAATCATCCTTTGGAAGGATGTTGATGGCATCAAAGAATTGAATCCACGCTGGGGAATCGATACAAAATCGATTCCATATCTCGGTTATGGGGAAGCGGCCGAATTATCTCGGCATGGAACCCCTGTGATCCACCCTGCGACTGTTGACCCGCTAGTAAAGAAAGGAATCCCACTCGAAATTAAAAATATCACAAAGCCAAATAAACCTGCAGCAACGATGATTGGTCCAGATATTTCTATTTCGTCAATCAAGGCGATAGGTTGCCAACCAGGAGTTGCTGTAATCAATAGCAATGCGCCTTTACACAGCGATTTACTTAGCAGGTTAGAGAGTGCTGATGTTACTGCTTGGTCTTTGAATTCAACTCCTGAGAAAATGAGATTAATCATTCCTAGTTCAGAGCTTTATTTGATTGAAGATTTGGTAGATGGAACGATAGAACATCATAGTGCAATGATTTCTATCATTGGGCCAATCATAGGTAAAATCGAATGTGTTCACGAAATTATCTCGACCAATAATAATGGAACAAGACTAATTGTCAATTGTGATGATATTCCAATCATGTTGGAAAATCTGCATCAATCTTTGTTTTCTCGCCAAGATTGCAAATGAGTTGGCATATCTAATAGGAATAGTCCACCCACGATTAAGAATACAAATAAAGATCCTAGAGCAACGCCGTAAACCGAGATTAACTCGACCGATTCACTCATTCTCACCGCGGTTTGCTCGGAGAATAATGATACGAATGCAGGCAGAATTGTATTTGCACTCAGAACTACCATAGCAAGGCTTCCTGCGATGATTGGGTTGATGATTAAAGAGCGGTGGTATCTACTGACGATCTTCTTTACATTCATCACGTAAACCTCTCGGGTTCTTATCGAAGTGTCGAGCATACTAAATCTGAGAACTCCGTTACTAAGTTCGAAGAACATTACCAGCAAGACAGCATAGACGACAACAAGAATTGTCAACAAGAAATCGTTATCTGCGAAGCCGAATAAATCCTGGGAAAGCGATACCTTCGAAGAAGCGAAACGAAGAACTGAAAGGATGAAAAGAACATATGATGCCAAAAGATAACGAGCATCTCTACCCATCACACCCCAGAATCCACTACTAACTGCACCTATAACTACCATCAATTGAATGATATTTGCAATCGTGATGCTCCCGGTAATTGCAAACCAAATAGTTCCTACCGCCGGGGTTACGATATAGGTTAGAATTCCTAAACCTATGAGAACACCATAACAACCGAGTTGGAGGTTTTGAACCATCTTATCTGCAGGTAAAAATTTCATCTTTGGAACCAATGGCCCGCCGAGTAAACTTTCGATAAAGGAGGGGATTTCGACGGTCGGAACCGCATCTTTTGGAATATCTGAACCAGCAGACATTTGGCCAGCCAGTTTTTTGCGAGATGGTGCCGCAGAACGAACGGTCTTACCATCGTATAGATGAGATGTATCTCCAGATTTTGTTGCCATTCAAATCCCTTCCTTCAGAAACCTCTAGCTCCGGCTAATGCTGTAGAGAGGAGCATATCTGGCTCCCAATCCATTATGTTGACTCCAAGACTGCTCAATTCGCTGATCAAAACATCTCTTTCGGTCTTAAGAACCTCATATCCGGTTCGGTCAAGTCGTTTAGCATCGAATTCGAATTCAAGACTAGAGGGTGATAGAACTGTTACATCGAAGTTACGTGCTCTGAAGTCTCTAAGAGCACTTACTACAGTTGGGTCATCTTCAAGGTTCGAAAGAACTATGATTGGTGATCCTCTGTTAATATGAGGTAAAATTCTGTTTACTACAACTTTGAGTGGTGTATTTCCTCGAGCCATAGCGCCTGCTAATTTGGTAAGAATTATGTATAATTGCTTAGATCCTGAATCGCGATCGATACTGACAATCTCGTCACCATAGGTCACAATTCCAACAGAGTCACGGCGACTCAGGAAAAACTTGGTTAAGCTCGCAGCGGCACGGGTTGAGTAAACCAATGCATTGCGAGAAACCGGGCCGGTCTCGGAAACAGATCGAGCGTCGACGATGATGATGATATCGCTCACGGCATCTCTCTCACGTTCGTTGACCATCAGTTTTCCAGTTTTAGCATATGCGCTCCAGTTGATTGAACGGAAGGAATCTCCATCAAAGTATTCACGTAAGGAATAAAATTCGGAACCAGGCCCAGGTTGACGAATATTTACTGCACCGGTGAAGATTTTTGGAACTCGTGATTTTACGAATGTATCTTTGAGATCTTCCATTTTCGGGAATACAAGGAAATCGTTGTAAACATGCAACTCTTTTTCCTTGTGGAATAATCCGAATGGATCTTGAACCCGGACAGCCACCGGGCCAAGACTGTAGAAGCCTCTCAGAGGACACTCGACCGTATATTCGATGAAGGTTTCACGGCGTGGACCTAATTCCATCAAAATATAATTTGCACCATCTTTGATGCGCATTACTTCTGGAACACGGTCTTTTACCTCGAGAATCTTTCCAAGTGCAGAATGATTCTGCATTCTCAGAGTAACACTCACCTCTCCATCTTCGAAGATTCTAGCACTAGATAGCTTTCGCATCGCAGATACATTGGAGAGGGCAACGCCCTCTTCGCCACTCCATTCTTCAGCACGCCTGCCGCTACTAGCAACATCAGCGTGACTTCCAAATAGTGCAGCCCAAGTCAAGAAGACAAATATGACCACAGCAATAGTGACCAATTGAGAATTTCTTAGGGTTAAGCCAAGTAAATACATGGCTACCGCTAATGATCCCAACATTGCGCTCTTTCGACTCCACATGCTATCGCACCTCCTTCTCTAATCTATTTTCCAACTGGTCTCAGACGGTTGGGACAGGTACTTCGCGTAGGATAGTCTGAATAACCTCACCTGGTTCCAGACCTTTGATCTGGTGTTCAGGCTTGAGGATAAGTCTGTGAGCTAATGCCAATTCCGCAATTGACTTGATGTCATCGGGAGTGACGAAATCGCGTCCTTTCAATGCTGCAGAAGCACGTGATGTTTTCAGGAGAGCCTGAGAACCACGAGGTGAAGCACCGACTAGAACCCGAGGGTCCTCACGAGTTCGGGAAACAACCTCGACCATGTACATGCGTAGAGCAGGGTCGACGTAAACGTCTTCACAAGCTTGTTGCATAGCAATTACACGCTGAGGATCGGTGATAACATCGACATCTACTGCGTCTTTTCCACGGGCGATACGTCGGGCTAGAATCTCATCTTCATCAGCACGGTCAGGATAACCGACGCTCATCTTAAACATGAATCGGTCTAATTGCGCTTCAGGTAGAGGGTACGTACCTTCTTGCTCGACCGGGTTCTGTGTTGCCATAACGATGAACGGTGCTGGTAATTTGTGAGTAACGGTACCGATTGTAACCTGTTTCTCTTGCATAGCCTCAAGCAAAGCAGCTTGAGTCTTTGGTGGAGCACGGTTAATCTCGTCAGCTAGAAGCAGGTTGCAAAATAGCGGCCCTGGCTTGAAGGTGAATTCACCCTTCTTAGCATCGTAGATGTTGGTTCCGGTGATATCTGCAGGTAACAGATCGGGAGTAAACTGAACACGCTTGAAGTCACAACCCAACGCATCTGCGAAAGTATTGGTCATCAAGGTCTTAGCCAAACCAGGGTAATCTTCGAACAGAAGGTTTCCATCCGAAAGAATATTGATCAACACATTGTCGATGACGTGTGCTTTTCCAATAATTACCTTTTGAACTTCGGCGCTGATCGCACTTGCGATAGCACCAACTGCTGCGAGGCGCTCTCGGACTTCTGGTGTGCTTTGGTGTTTAGGCTGTGCCTGTACCGGTACTGGTGCTGCGTACGCTACTGGAGCCGCTGGAGCAGCAGGAGCTATCGGCATTGGTGCCGAAGCTGCTGGTGCGACAGGAGCCACAGGAGCATGTACTGCAGGCATTGGTGCCGGTGCAGGGGGGGCTGCTGGGGGGGCTGGTGGTTGCATGTTTATTTACCTCCTAGGTTTATTTTCCCCAACGACGGATCTGCTGCATTGTTTGCCGCAATTCTTCGTTGGAGTAGGATCTTTGTTGGGAATACAACAATTCGATGAGGCGGGGATCTTCGACCAATGCTTGGATCTCCCCCGGGGTTTTGAGCGCCATTTCATCTCTGGTCAAATCGCTAACTTGGCGGACCTTATTCAATAGCGATTCACGGATACGGGCCAAAAATTGACTCGGGTCGACCTTATTAGGTCGTTCTCTAAATCTTGTTAAATCGAATACGTGTCTCCAGTTTTCTTTTTCTGGTACCACCATTATTGCAATGGACAAAAGAGCGACTAAATTCAAAGTGATCAGCCATTTTAACATTGTATCGCTTGTCAGCATTACTATTGCACCCATCGCTTCGGTGAACGGTGAAGCCGCTGCCGATGTGACGTGACGAGATTCATCGAAGACGATGTAGAAGTTTTCATTATGGCGGGTGATGGTTTTTGAGATATCTGGATTTCCTGTTTCCATCATATCGCGCATCAAAGCCATGATGTACATACCGTTTCCATCCCAATCTTGAGAACCAGAACTTGAATAGAGTATATCGGACCAGCAAGCGGTGCCTTCACTCTCATACGCACTATGGGTGCATTGAAGTTTGCCGGTCAATTCAGCATCTCCAGCATCCCAAAGATGATTTGCCAACACCGAGTGGTCTGAAATGAATACGATACTACCAGTTACATTTACTGTACCATCACGATCGCCTTTTACGCGATCGATGGCTTCGATTCCTGGAAAATCCATTCTGATTATCAATCCTGAATTATTACCACCTTGAGGTGGGTTTCCTATATCGTTTGGATCCATGCTGTTTTTGGCTAAGAAGGCAGAAGGTGAGGCGTGTGCGAGAATTTTGACATCTCTATTCTCAATATCTTCCTCTAGCACTTGGATTGAGGTTGGGCGATGGAAAAGTACCGGCATTGCACAATCATCGACTGCATCATTTCTGACATCGTCTTCTGAACATTGGCTGCGCCTTTCATTTTGGTCATCCCAAACTCGGTTTACACCTGCTACAGTCCAAAGTCGGCTAATATCCTTTGGTTGGACAGTTCCAGTCGAATCCGAAACTTCGTAATATCGTGAGCCATCGGCGATAGGTGAATCAAAATATTTGACTCCGAACATATTTGCAACGGTTTGGGCATTGGTAGAATTAGCGGCTAGAATTACTTTGCCACCTTTTTCTGTGACAAATTCATAAATCGCATTTGCTTCTGCATTATCGAATGGCTTTTCTGGTGCCGCTATTACCAACATTGTACGGTGTGGCTCTCTCCAATCATTGACCAACATCGGAGTCGACATGGTATTGGCGATATCGTAATCCAGTCCATCATCGTCTTCACCGAGGTCGCCACGCATTTTGGAGACTTGCTGATATTGAATATTTTGGTCAGCATCTTCGATATAGGCAGAAAACACGGTTTGTTTCCCGAATGATGTGATGACTATCAAAGATGTTGATAATAGCATTGCTACGACAAAACCGATCAATAACCAAGATTCCAACTTGATTGCAGTCTTCTCTTCTTCAGCCATTAATTCTCACCTCCAAGTACGGTATGCCCAAACGCAGCATTCGTCGCATCCTCACTCCACTCATATATGTTATCGTCAACTGCTCTTCAGCAATTTAGCAGTATCATTCCGATAAAGGGAGTATCAACGCCGGAAACTGCACCTTAGCGTACGGAATGGCGCCGTATGATGGCAGCGAGGAGGAAAATTACCAGTGTGAGGGCTAGAGATGGCGCTGGCTTCATCCGATTTGTTTGTATCCGGCGATTCGGTTTCTTCTTCATCGTTTGGTGCGATGACCTTGATAGATAATTCTTCACTTGTTACATAGAGGCCTGAGCCTTCGCTCTTTATCGAAACCGAAACTTTGCAGGTTTTATCTGGATGATTATTCGCCGCCTTGATCGTAATCGACTTCGTAACCGATGCTCCACTTGCAAGGTTTACTCCAATCAGTACATCTTCACCAGAATATGCCATCAAAGGACATGCTTTGATTACAATAGATGCTTCTGCGACAGAATCGGCACTATTGCCATTATTTTGGATCGATATCGATAATTCTTCATCTGTTCCTGCCAAAAGGTCACCAACCATTGAAACGGTTGGCACCAGTTGATGAACCGCTTCAAATTGAAGATCCTTCAAAATCTCCTGACTCGAGACTTCTTGTTCTTGAATAGTTTGAGAAGCGGTCAACCTCAAAGTTACATGAATCTGATCTGCACTATGGGTGTTTCCTTCAGTATCGAGACCAGACCCTGATATCGTTAAATCGAATGTTTTATTCGAATTTGCTTCGATGGTAACTGTTCCTGGGTCGTCGACTTGAAAGTCGTCGACATCTTCGATAGTGAACTCTACTTCTAAGGGTAACGGGCGTGTATTATCAATCCAAAAAGTCAAAATCAATTCGAAATCGAATTTATCATCGAGGTTCATTATTACAGGCTCAGCCTCGGTTTCCCAACCCAATTCCCAATTTGGCACTTCTGGGCCTTGTGCTGAGACAAGTGGCGATGCAAAGGATAATAGCAACAAAACGAATAAGGTTTTTTCTTTCATTCAGAACACGCCCTTTTGACTAAGACCTTGATCATATTTCGTCGATATCTCGGCGGTAAAGAGGTGTTGTTTACCGGTTTCACCGCTTTGAAAATCAATTGAGCTAATTGTTTGATATCGCCCTCAGCTTGCTCGACTTGCTCATCGTGGCGGCGCGGAATGCTTTCGAGTGCAGTTGTTGCGACTTTGAGAGTTTCTCTATCTCCCTTCACCCATGCTGCTGCAACCCCTGCTTCAGGGAAATCCCAAGATTCCCTTACCCGGAGTTTCTGATAAGAGCCAACCATTTGGCTCACATCAGCAGAAAAAGTGACCTTCAGAAGGAATTCTCCTTTCTCGAGTACGTTCTTGGTCATCCCATCCAATCGATAAAAATCGACCAAAGGCATTTTTCTCGGCCCATTTGGCCCAATGAGGTGGACAGTAGCATCCAAAACCATGAGTGCTGGGGCGAGGTCGCCTTGATAGGTCGCAACACAAAGGTCGTTTTGGTTAGGAATAACCCGGCAATCAGCACCGGTTCCACAATCGCATTTATGACACCAATCTATTGAGGAACGCCATTCTTCACTTTGGTTGAACCAAAAACATCGGGTGTCTAAACATAGATTACCTCCAATGGTTGCATTTCTACGAATCAACGATGACGCTACTTTACCAGCTGCGCTAGCTACCAATGGATGGGCTTCGGTCGATTCTGAAATGTCATGAAGTCGAGCCATGCATCCGACCTCGGTCATCGAAATCGAATCCAAACCATCGATATTTGCAAGTGAAATCACATGAGGTTTGGAGTTGATATGCCATTTGTAATTTGGAATTAAGTCAGTACCTCCGGCAATCCAATCGAATTCAAAGCCACCAGCGAGAAGTTCGGCGGCTTTTTCACATGCAGCTGTGATGGAAACTGGCAAGTAGAGTTCAAATGGTGGCATCAACATCAGTTATCACCTTCCATCTCTCTCTGTTCTTTTTTGAGCCAGATCGAACCGGCCAAACCTAGTTCTGCCAATTGTTCTGGAGTAGGCTTAGTCGACATTTTCCAACCATCGACCTGATCTTCTAATGGGATATTTGGATCGAATCCAAACAAAACCCCATTGACATATGCGTCGGTATCCTCAGACCTTTGGCGGCGATTATCTCTCAATTCGTGTTGCTCAGACCGAGTTACGAGTTTTGCTTGTAGGGCCGAAAAATCCAACCTCGGGGTTGGGAGGCCGGTTGCATCCTCTATCCCTTCTAATTTCATCTTCTTTGCAATCGCAGCCCAGACCTTATCTGGTGTGAGTGGCAAATCGTTGATTCGGATTCCAATCGCGTCGTAAACTGCATTGACCACCGCTGGAAGAATTGGCAATAGTGGGCCTTCACCGGCTTCTTTGGCACCGAACGGCCCTTCAGGGTCGCACGATTCGATGATGATAGGGGTTACATGTGGCATCTCGTGAATCGATGGAATCTTGTAATCGAGCAAATTCGGATTTTGAAGATGACCGGTTCTACCATAAACCATCTGTTCGGATAATACCTGGCCTAATCCCATATGGCAAGAACCGATGATTTGGCCTTCGACGGCCAAAGGATTGAGCGCTTTACCACAATCATGAGCCGCCCATACATTTGTGCATTTTATCAAGCCGGTTTCGACATCGACATCGACTTCAGCCACATAAGCAGAGAATGAATATGCTGGGGCAAGGCCTGCTGCTGCACCTTTGTGTACTCCACCCATAGGTGGACTTCGGTATGCACCACTCGCGATAAGGGAGCCTTTGTCTTCCTGAGCCTTGTGCAAAGCTTCGAGGTATGACATCGATATCGAAGGGTCGTGTTTGTAGTAAATCCGGCGGTCGTTCAAAACCAGCGCATTCGGATGATAGCCCAATACCTCCCATGCTGCTTCGAGTAATTTGTCTTTAATTTCTAATGCAGCACGAATCGCTGCATTCGCATTCATGAATGTAACTCGAGAGGAATAAGAACCAAGGTCGACAGGGCTGGTATCGCTTTCATGTGAACGTACGTGAATCATTTCGATCGGCAAAGCCAAAACCTCGGCCACAACTTGAGCTATTGCGGTGGTCGAACCCTGCCCGATTTCGGCAGCACCGGAATGGACGGTAACGCCGCCATCCATATCGACCTGAATATGGACTGTAGCATGAGGGAACTTATTTGGGTCCCAATGAATCGGCAAACCTGAACCTGAAATGAAGAAACCGCAGCCGACTCCGATACCTTTTCCGAGTGGCAATTTGCGGAATTTATTATCCCAATCACTACCTTCTCTAACTCTGTGCAAAGCTTGTCGCATGCCATTAGATGTTATTCTGAATCCCGAGATGGTCCTCGAATGAGGAGGGAGTAGATTTGCAAGGCGCAAATCGATAGGGTCGACCTGCATTTGTTCGGCCATATCGTCGAGACCGACCTCGACCGCACAACGGGTATTAACTGCGCCATGACCGCGCATAGCGCCGCTCGCTGGCTTATTGGTCCAAACTCTGGCACCGGTGTAGTGAAAAGATCCTAATTCGTACGGCGCGGTCGCTAAAACACCATTGTAGTACGAAGTTACGTGACCAAAGGATGCAAAACCACCGCCATCGATGAGGGCATCGATGTCGAATCCTGAGATTCGACCATCGTCATCTGCGTACATTTCCACTTCGATCAGCGAGGGATGTCGTCCTCGATTAACCCAGAATACCTCTTCTCGGTCGAATGTAATTCTAACCGGTCGACCGGTTTTTCTCGAAAGAATCGCTGCACACATTTCATGCGGGAATGGGTCGGATTTACCACCGAAACCGCCTCCAACAAAAGTCCGAATGACATTGATTTGGTGCATCGGTATTTCGAGTACTGTGGCTAAAGCCCGATGGGCGTAATGTGGGACCTGTTGCGGGGTATATAGTTGAAGTCGACCGTTTGGATCCCAATGAGCAACCACTGCGTGGGGCTCGGTAAATCCGTGGTTGACTCCCTTAAATTTCCATTTGCCATTATGCATTGCTCTTGGATTGTTGACCAATGAACGATCACCGAATTCTTGAAAGACCCGCTTTTGTAAATTGGTTGTTCCAACGTGATACTTCCCACGCCAATGAATCGGTTCATCGACGTCTTCCAAACCCTTTTTGATGTCGTGAATCGAATCTAGAACCTCGTAATCAACTTCGATCAATGCGGCCGCTTCTCGGGCTGTGGCTTCATCGACTGCCGCTACACAAGCGACCAAATCCCCGACGTGGCGGACCTTTTCGACCGCCATAGCGTGTTCGTCTTTAGTAACCGGCAATACACCGAATGGATTAGGTGCGTCTTCACCGGTTGCAACCGCCAAAACACCAGGTAAAGCTTCTGCTTTTGAGGTATCGATACTCTTGACTTTTGCATAGTGGTGTGGTGAGCGTACGATTCGACCTATGATCTCTCCTTGAAGTCTAACATCGTCACCGTACCATGCTTGACCGGTTACTTTTGCATTGGCATCGACTAATGGAGTTCGCTTACCAACCGCAGTACCGGTTCGGGCTCTGTCATGTATGTGAGCACCTGCTGGTTGAGATTCTTTTCCTCCAATCGTTTCAGGGATAAAGTCGACATCTCTCTTCGACATCACCGGTTTGGAACCGCCAGAACCAGGAGGAGCAAATCGCTGCTTTCCAGCAACTCTTTTGCCGTCTTTTCGCAACTCTTTCTTTGAGCCACCTGGTTGTTGCTTATACCCTCCAGTCATAGATATCACCTCGCATGACCCGGAGGCATAGTCGGGTCATCTGGCCCCAAAGGATGTGGATCGGGATGTGGATCACTAGCTGGTTGTTTTAGTTCCGACTCGCCGCGATGGATCGCTGCCGCGGCTTGAATTGATTCTACAATTTGTTGGTACCCGGTACAACGGCAAAGATTGCCTTCAATTGCACATTCAACCTGCTCATTGGTCGGGTTGGGGTTATTGTTTAGCAAAGCTTGGGCTGTAATCAAGAATCCAGGAGTGCAAAAGCCGCATTGGGAGCCTCCGTGGTCACCAAAGCATTGTTGAATAGGGGCCAGATGAGCACCATCTGCTAAACCTTCAACGGTTGTAATGTCTTTTCCAGCAACTTCGGCGGCCAAGGTAAGACAAGATAGGCGTGGAATTCCGTCTATCATAACCGTGCAACAACCGCAAGTACCCATATCGCAGCCGCGTTTAACCCCGAGAGTGCCGACCTTATCGCGCAATACATCTAGTAAAATCGAGTTCGATGGTGCAAGAACCTCTTTTAGTTGGCCATTTACGCTTGCTTTCCAAATGGAGCTTGGTCCTGTAGGGACCATCGCAATATGCTGTTCGCCAACCATTAGAGGACACCTACGGTGTCATGGGAGGTAGAAGCACTCTTTCAGCATTTGGCAAAAAGGGCGAGATTCTTATTCATTCTTCTTCGCCTCGAGCCCAGATCTTTTCCAATAATAATGGCTCTCCACCCACCACGCCGATAATGAGGATACTTTCAGAGAACAATGGGCGAACGCTCAAGGTCTCTGAATAACCATCTCAAAATCATCTTGGCCCGGTTTAGGGTTTTTCCAATCCGCATCACCTGGAAGAATTAAGCCATCTCCAATATCGGTCAGTTCTTCCGCCAGAATTTTCTGTTGAGCACAGAGTTGTTCCCAATCTATATCCTTCATTCTCCAACGGCGCCAAAGATTCAACTGGCGCCAAGCATCTGTCCCTCTTGAGTATAATTTGATCTGCAATTTTCCAGCGGTTGGCATCCACCATAACATTACAGGAAACAAAATGTAAGAAGGAATTGAGAAGAGGATTGGCAATATTAAACTAAATTGTGAAAATTGGGCTAGCGGACTTGAATTTGCAGTTATCAACCAAGTGAAAATTGCCGCACCAAGAATCCAATTTAGTGGATAGAGGACGAATGCAGTATAGAGTTTGAATGCACCTCTTCGATCAGAATTCATCCTTTTACCAATCGTCCGATCTACGCCAACAACACCCAAATACGGCGGTATCGAGCCTATTAAAGCACTCCAAGTCACAAAACCTAACATGAAGGACCAAGCGAATGCCCAATTCCAAACTGATTTTAGAAATCCGCGGTTTGTCAAAACATCGGGCTTTGCATCCAAATGTCTCGGAGTGAGACCTAGCCCTGATAATTCATCCAAATGGTCCTTGGTTTTTTGTTCCAAGCGTTCACTTTTTCCTTGATTATTTATAGCCATCCATTCCCAAGCGGCTCTAACTCTACGGGCGCCTAAAACACCTTCGCCATACGAAGAACGCAAAGCAAGTTCTGGATTTCGTCTAACCCTTTCTGCATGAATAATCGATCTAGCTTGCCAAATTAGTTTTCTATTTTCCCACGATGCGACCGCTTGAGATGCTCTCGAAATCTCGCCTGAAATTATTTTTATCAACTCAGCTTCTGAACCATTAATTTCAATCGGCGGTTCCACTGTTAGAGCAACCCGCTCTCTGAATTGGTAGCGCTCGCTATAATGGATACCAATCGGCACGATCACCGGCTGATTTTCCGAGGATAACTCTGCTGCTCTGAGTGCAATTTTTGCAGCACATGCCCCAATCGATTGAATCGTTGTGTCGTCATGAGAATCTCCTTCTGGAAAGACGATTACATTCTTTCCTGCTGCAACCTCTTTTGCAATCAAATCCAATTCTACTTCATCGTCGATAAAGCCATCAAAATCGACTTGGGGTCCTGGTAACATACCTTTGGTCAACATGTGATCAAATAACCCACCTGCATGGGTTGAAATGATGACTGCACCCCTGTCAGAGGGTATATTTTCTATGTCTATTAGGTCGATTTCTCTAAACCAAGTCGGAAGGAGCCTGCGACTGAACCAACCCGAGATGCCCACATGTATCGAATATCCGAATACCACTTCATCTCTTTGGTCTAATATTCAAATATACCGAGGTTTCAAACCACATCGCTAGGTCGCGCATAGCGCGGTGACTTAAATGGAGACCCTAAAGCGATTTACAACCCTGATTGCATTAGCACTCTATCTGGCACCAATACTGGTAGCGATTGTGCCAGTTTCTGCTGAATCTGAAATTGAAAAAGAAGGCTGGTGGTCTCAAACAACGGTCGATAGAAATGGCGATAAAATCGGCGATATGGTCGAGAGATTCATCGATTCACCGCTATTCCTCGATGAGGATAACACCTTGCCAATCATCGTAGATTTTGATCATACCCCCGGCCAAGATGAAATTACGATGCTCGAAGAATCGGTCGATTATCAACATCAATTTACATTACAAAGGATCGATGCACTCGCTGGCCGCATCCCGGTCAACCAATTATTGATAGCTCGGGATTTACCTGGGGTAGTGATGTTGGAATTGGATGGAATTCTTGAGGTTACAAATGAAGTCTCAAGGGTAAATCATGGTGTTAACGACGCATTCGATTATACCGGTTACGATGGTTCTGGTGCTACCGTTGCAATTATCGATACCGGATTGGATGGAAACCATTCGAGCATAGATGATTTGGATGATGATCCCACCTCCTATGATCCCAAAATCATCGCTTTTTACGATGTTGTTAACAATGCGGACAAAACAAATGGAAGCGAAATATTCCCTTATGACGATCATGGTCATGGGTCCCATTGCGGTGGAACAACCGCTGGAACAGGAGCGCCAGATTATCTCCACATTGGGATGGCACCACAGGCGCGTTTGGTCGGAGTAAAGGTTCTAGACGGTGGTGGATCTGGTAGTTTCGCTGGCGTGATGGGAGGGATGCAGTGGACTATTGATGTCATGCATCAATTCAATATTAGGGCAGCCTCGATGAGTCTTGGCGGACCTGGTCCAATCGAATGGACATCTTCCGAGGAAGATAGTGTAAACCGAATGGCTAACGAGATGGTCAGAGCGGGAATCGCTTTATTCATCGCCGCAGGAAATTCAGCCGTAAGTGCTCAAATCGGCACCCCCGGTTCTGCTGAAGATGTAATTACTGTCGGCGCATTGGACAAAGACACTGGAATCGCAGTCTACTCGAGCCAAGGACCGACCGAAGAAGGAAGGGTTAAGCCAAATATCGCATATACCGGGTCTGATATTATGTCGGTCCAAGCAAATACTGGCGACCAATATACCGCTATGAGTGGGACCAGCATGGCCACCCCCGGGGCGGCTGGAGTTAGTGCTCTAATGTTCCAAGCAAACCCTAGTTTGTCACCGTTCGACGTTCGAAACATTATGCAAGAAACCGCAACTTATCGAGAATGTCACTTCATGGGCAAGAATGAACCTTGCGCAGAAGATTTGATTCCAAAGAATCGCCAGAATAATGTTTACGGCCACGGCCATACCAATGCTTACGAAGCGGTGATGGAAGCGGCTGAAAGGTCGTTCACTTTCGATAAAAACATCGTATTGAATCTAACGAGTGCAACCGAAGCTGGAACCGTTCATCTGTCCCCTGGAGAATCTATCTCAGTATCGGTTAACGAAGGAGTTGATACAATTCAATGGATGTCTAATGATTTGCGCGACGAATGGTCCAATATCCACAGTTACCAAAACGGCAAAGTGTTAACTCTATCATATGAGGAAATCGTCCATGAATTAGAACATTTACCCGGAATTTCGCTTTATGATAATCATACACTTTCTATGCGTGGAACCGAAGGCACAAATTCTAGCCCATTGATCACCTTCGATGTTATGATTCACGAAGAAGGAGAATCGAACACTAAAGACGATTCATCGAGTATGGGAGTTGTTGTATATGGATCTATTATCGCTGGCATAATTCTGGTGGTAATCCTATTGGCTGCAATGATGTCCACTAATAAGAACCAAGTAAATGTCCTACGAGACAACGATATTGATTCGATTGTCGATGCTGAATTAATTTGATTCAATCAATGGCCAAACTTGGCTTTGCCGGGCCAACCTTCATTAGGTCAAGGTGATAATTACTCGTTGAGTTCTATGACCGGAGTACCATCCAGACCAAACAAGGAAGCGCGCACCAAAGCGCCCACACGACGTGGCACTTTGACCGAGGGCTATGCTCCTACAGCAAATGTCGTAAGCACGCCCGCAGGACCTGCTCCTGCGAATGCTGTTGATACCACGATTCAAAAATTCGCTCAACTCATCCTTTATGGAATTGCAATGCTTGCCATATGGAGTGGAATTCTTTCGATCGCATTCTCTGATGATGCGACCAATCTCAATTTCTTAATTTTGGGCGTCGGCGGCATAGTTTCAGCCTTGATGGCTATCAGTTTGGTCGAATTTCAACGCCGAAAGGGCGGAGATGAATTACATAGTGTTCACGATTATTTGATTGGGATCGGATTCTTTTTCTCTGCAGTCGGCGTATTATGGGGGACTCGTTGGCTTATTGGCGTAGCAGCAAGCAATGGGGTAGAATGGTTGATTCCGACCGATTTGCCATATTCGGATACCGATTGGCATCCTTCATCGATTGCAATCTATGTGCAACTCTCTGCCTGTATCGCACTCATCCTTGCTCAAATGAGTTATTTGGACCGGCTAAAGGGGCAGACTACCTTCGGTTGGTCGGTCACAACTTTTACGCCACTCGCATTAGCATTTGTAGGAATGGGTCCATGGTTAGATTGGTCAAATAATATTGTATCATATGAGTTGGGACTTTCTATAATATCACTAACTGCTCTGGCAATGTGGCTATCTTTACGCTCAAATAGCGGTGTGATCTTTGCAATTGTAGCCGTCACTAGTGGGTTGATTCCACTGATGTATGAAATGATGAATGATGTCGAATCTAGTGGGATGGGCGGCGCACTATCACTTATGGTATTCGTGATTTTCGCACAAGGATATTTGGCTTCGGATAATAGATTGAGGCAAGACTTGATGCAATGGACTTCCGCTCTATTGGTTGGTGAGGTCATTATTGCAATGATCTTTGCAAGAAGCGATGATTATAATCTGATTCTCGGATTCATCAGGCCACAAGAAATCCCGCTGATCGCGGATGTGATGACGATTCAAGTAGCTCTTTGGTTATCGGTCATGATCGCATATTTCCCAGCGACTCTCAAAAGGAGAATTCCTTGGATGCCAATCGGATTAGCAGCTGCGCTATTCATCATCGAACCTCAAGCGAGTATCATTCCGTGGGTAATCACGCTGGTAATGCTTCCATATTTGCTTATCATCTCCAAAGTCACCAGGCCTTGGGTGGCGAATTGGACATTTATCGCAGCTGGTGCCTCATATTTTATTCAGAGTTATTTGAGCGGTGGTTTCCACTACCAATATCTGGAAATAATAATAATTTTGGCATTGATGGTGACCGGTGAAATCGGCCGACGCAAAGGAATTTTGAATGATTGGGCTCATTTTGTCACCCTTGGTTTACTGGTGTTATCAGAATCGGTTCTATTCGGTGATGAACCGCTAATTCCTTGGGGCATCATTCTTTACACCATAGGAAGTTCTTGGTCGATGATGGATACAGCCCAAAAGGAGGATAATAAGAAGAAATCCTTGGAAGCATCTTCTGCCTTATTCGGTTCGATGGTTATGGCGGTTATTCTTTCGTGGAGAGGGAGACTAGACGTTCCATTACCCGCTGCGATCGATTCAGCATTGAGTGGTTTCAATATCACCCTTGCAATCGTGGGATTGGGAATATATTTCTCGATGTTGAAATTCAAGAACTTTGAATCCGATTTGGGTTTGATGTTTGCTTGGACAAATTCATTCAAAAAATCTATGTTACCGGTATTCGACGCTACATCGAATACCTGGATTGTTCCAGAAGCCCCACAAAAGCCTGAACAAATAAGTTGGGGACCGGTCGCTAGAGTTAGCTTGCTCGGGCCAATGATGTTGTTTTCCATCGCCATTTCATCGGTCGAAATGGTCGCTTTTGCAACCCAATTACATTGGGTATTGCTGATGATTGTACCGATTGGAATTATCGTTAAAGAGGTCATGGAAGAAGAGGAGTCATCCTCCTATAGCCGAATGGTTGCAACTTGGACCATGTTTTTGATAGCCTTACCTGTGTCAGCAAATTTGATTATGGCTGGAACTGATACCTCTAAGATGCTTATCACAGCGGTCATTCTTGACGGTCTACTACTCGGTGGGCCACTTTTGGTTTCCTCAATGCTCAGCAAGAAAGGAATTAGTGATGAAAAGACTCACGGTGGTGCAGACCAACTTACTCTTCTCGGCCTTCTCGCATTAGGTTTACTTGATGCGAGTGGTGGTTTACTATTCCTCTCGATGTACCTATTGGTCTTTAGTCGAAGTCTAAAGCATCGCCAAAACCTGATTTTAATGGCCGCGCCGATCGCGATCATCCTATTTGGAAGCCGATTTGCTTGGGAAGGTGCGGTAATCGGGTCCTTATTCGACTCGGTTAACCTTGTTGCTTACGATATGAACGAAATCGTCACCATGTTTGACTTGACTCGTTTCTCATGTCTTATCATGGCTGCAACCGCTTTGGTAATTCTAGGCAAAGGAGTGGTCGACCGCCGTCAAGGACTGAAGGATGGAGAACAAGAAACACCGGTCATTATCCCGGCGCTTTGGCTCGCCTTGGGAATGGTCGGAATTATGCCTGAAGCGGCTTGGTTATTACTGAGTTTGACTCTATTTATGGGACTTTATTCGTGGTTATCTGGCCGCATCGATTTCATTCCATTTATGCCGATGGCAGTTTTGATCTCGTTCTGGTTCGGATTCACCGCCGATAGCAATTTTTCTCACTTCACCGAAGGCGATATATTCTCCTATTCGATGCTGGGAACCGGTTTAATCACAATGGCACTCAACAGATTTGCAGATAATGGGCTTTTGTTCAAATGGGCGGATGAAGCCGATGATCTACCTGATGCAATCGCTTCAAATTTTGTTTTAAAATCTATTCAAGGCCGGGAAAAAATGGTCGAAGTCATGCGCTATTGGACTTTGATTTGTCTAACACTATCCTGGACTGCTTTCTATGGAATCGGCACGATGGTAGGTGCTATTTGGGTCACTTGGGAAGTTTTCATCAATGGACACAAGCGAGCACTACTCGCCATGCCACTTCTTCATGCTATGGCGGTATGGAACATGATGGAACAATTCGATGCAACCGCCCTATCACAAGATATTGTGGTTGGAGTAGTAATGATTCTATACGGTTTATTGATGACAATAATCGCTTCGAAACCAGAACTCGCTTGGTCTTGGGATTCTTTCCAATGGGATGATGAAGCCGATTATTACTCGTGGATAGACTCTGTAGGAATGTTCGCAATCGGCTATTTCCTAACCGGATTATCTTGGGCGATTGGAGAGCTGGAAATCGATGCTTTGATGTGGGTGATGTGGGCACTATATCTGTCCGGAATTGCGGTTCAAGGATTCAGGGACGAAACCGAAACTCCATGGCGTCGCGGCATCGGGTCTTTTGGCGTGATCTTTTCTCTATTCATGCTCTCGACCACATTCGAAGACGAATTATATGCCTATGTAGTCTGGATGTTATTGGGAATTGTCGCCTTCGGATTCGGAATGTTATACATGCAACGAATGGGTGAATCCAGTACGGTTTTCGACCAAGTCCCAATCCAAGAAGATGTGGTTTACATGCCACCGGCGGAAGAGGTTACCGAGCAGGTCGAAGTTATCGAGCAGGTCGAGGTTATCGAAGAACCTGAAGAGGATATTGTTGAATCGATTCCACAACCTGTTGTAAAGAAGATGTTTACACCTGATGATTACGAAGTCGCTTTACATCCATCGATGATTCATGCAATTATTGCAAATTTGAATGCTACCCCTCACGAAGGTTATAGGCCAATTGTTTCGATTATGCAAAACGGCAATTTAAAAATTGACTTCGTTAAAAACTGATTCAATAATCGAATTGAATCATACTGGCCTAGAAAAACTTGATGCCATATTGAATCGCCCAAGCGTTTAGATGGACAAGAGGTGGGCACCGAAACTCTATTTTTCAAGTCTCCTAATCCTTTTCATCCTAGGATTATTTTTTGGTCGCTACCAACAAGAACAAAACTACCATCAATTCGCTGATAATAGGGTGTTTTTCGGCATACCAAATGGCTTGGATGTGATGTCAAACCTTGCTATAGTATTTCCAGGGATTGCTGGCATCGCATTCGTGCACGAACGTCAAAAAAACAAGCACGAATGGGCAGATAAATTCGAGCCTACAATTCTCTATTGTATGTTTTTCGGAATGGTATTGACCTTTTTTGGCTCGGTTTGGTTTCACCTAGAACCGGGCAATTCAACCCTTGTGTGGGATAGATTGGGCATGGTAATAATCATGGCTTGTTACTGTTCGCTAATCATATTCGACCGATTCGATTCAAATCTTGCCAAAAAGGTTCATTTTCCTTTAATTATAATCGGTTTTTCCAGCGTATTTATTTGGCAATATTTCGATGATTTAAGATTTTATTTTGCCTTTAAGGTTCAACTATTCATCTTGGTCTTTATTCTATTGAAATATGGTGAGGAAAGTTATAACAGATCCAAAGATTATATTCTATCATTAGCGTTGTTCGGCCTTGCGACCATCTTTGAATTCAATGATGACGTCGTCTTCGATGCACTGATTATTATCAGCGGCCATACTTTGAAACACATCGTCGCAGGCATTGCACTTTGGTGGATTATGAGGATGACTCGAGAGAGAAAACTAAGCATCAATCTCGAGTGAAAATTGCAGCTTCACCTTGGCCTACACCAACACAAAGTGTAGCAAGACCTGTCATCTTTCCTTGATGATCTTTAGACCTTTTTACCATTTCGTGAAGTAATGTAACTGTTATTCTAGCACCTGAACAGCCTAATGGATGACCTAAAGCAACCGCACCGCCATTGACATTTACTATCGATTCATCCAAACCAAGCGCATCAACACAGGTTAGAGCCTGAACTGCGAATGCTTCATTGAGTTCTACCAAATCTAGATCAGAAATTTGCAAATTTGCTCTTGACAATACTTTTTTGGTCGCAGGAACCGGTCCCCAACCCATCGTTTCTGGCAGTACACCTGCAGATGCACTCGCAACCCAAGTTGCCATTGGTTCGATGTTTAATTCAGCTGCTTTTGATGCACTCATCAGGACAAGTGCCGCGGCACCATCATTGAGTCCGCTCGAGTTTGCAGCGGTTACACTTCCGCCTTGCTTGAAGGCAGGACTCAACTTAGCCAATTTTTCTACTGTAGAATCTCGACGNNNNGCACTAATCGCTCTAAGATTGCTCTGAACCGCAAAACGGTCTTGCTCAACTCTCGAGGTTTTATCGAGGTTTACCTGCTCTAGTTCCCTGAGGTTTTCAGCGGTTAATCCCATGGCATGATTGCCGAATATATTCTTGAGTTTTGGGTTTGAGAAACGCCAACCGATGGTTGTGTCGTGGACCAAAGGGTCGCCCCAAGCAAAGCCACGCTCTTGTTTTGCCATTACATAGGGGGCTCTCGACATGCTCTCCACTCCTCCGACGACATAAACGTCGCCTTCGCCGCAGCGAATTGCACGGGCTGCGGCATTGATTGCTGTCAGACCGGAGGCGCAAAGGCGATTGAAAGTAACACCAGCGACAGATGTTGGGAGGCCGGCTAATAGGCCGGCCATCCGGGCGATGTTTCGATTGTCTTCGCCAGCTTGATTTGTGCAACCAAAGAATACTTCTTCGATTTGATTAGCATCGATTCCGGCTCTTGCAACAGCCTCTTTGATAACGATGGCTGCTAGGTCATCTGGGCGAATAGTTGCTAATGAGCCACCATGGTTTCCGATTGCGGTTCGAACCGCGCTGACGACTACAACTTCTTCCATGAGATGGGCGCTCCGGTTGAGCCGAATATGTTCTTTGCCTTGACTGAAGCGGTGTTTGGGGTTGGATTGGCCACCATCATCAAATCTTGAATCGGTTTCGAAGTGTCATGGCAGGGGAATTGGTTTGGATCGATTTGGAAATGACTGGGCTAAATATTGAGGTCGAATCTATAATCGAGATTGCAACAATTGTGACCGATGGTGATCTGAATATCATTGCAACTGGCCCGAATTTGGCGATTAAAGTAAGTGAGGAATTGCTTGCTGGAATGGATGATTGGAATAGAACTCACCATTTTGGATCGGGATTGGTTGATAGAATTAGAACTGAAGGGGTGGGACTTGAAGAAGCAGTTAGACAGACGTGTGACTTTTTGGCCATGCATATTGAGCCGGGAGTTGCACCTTTATGTGGTAATTCAATTCATAATGATCGGGCATTCTTAGCCAAAGAGATGCCCGAGGTTTTGCAATTGATGCATTATAGGATGGTCGATGTTACTTCGGTTAAGGAATTGTCAAATCGATGGTTTCCAAATATAGCCCGATATAATAAGAAAGAGGCTCATAGGGCATTGGATGATATATTGGAGTCAATCGAAGAATTACGCCACTATCGCAAATATATCTTCAAAGAATCTTAAGAAGATGAGGATTTAAATTTTGATAAGATCTCAGCCAAGGTCGCAATTGCGATCTCTTCAGGCGATTCGGCTCCAATATCTAATCCGATCGGACAATTTACTGCATCCAATTTGGATTGACTTATCCCCGCTTCCAACGACGATTTGACATAAGAATGCCACTTCGATTTTGACCCGATCACTCCTAAGCGTCCTTCATAACCTGCAATAAGCAATCCATGAAGACGTTCTTCATCTTCAGCCCAATCATGGCCCAGCAACAAAATATCGCTGAAGCGGCGCATCGAAGATGCGTCCTCTTTAACGAAAAAGTCTGCCGGGCATGAATGAAAACACTCTTGGGCACCTGCTATAACAGCATATTCTGCTCTTGAATCTAGCACAGAATACTTCCAGCCAAGCGGTTTACATGCTTCCGCAATAGCTCTTGCACAGTGACCACCACCCATCAACAAAATATGCGGCATCGGAATCAGAATCTCCATTGTGATGGTCACACGACCGCCACAGAGGCTGTCGAGGGCTGTGACTTCATAGCCCTTAGCCTTCTTATTCAATCCAAAGGTCTGAACCTCGCCTTGGGGCCCATCATTGTTGTTCATCATAATTCTTAAGGCTTCGATCACCTTCAATTCGAGTCCAGCGCCACCAATAGTGCCGATAATTGCCTTTTCTGTTAATGCCAATCGTGCTCCAACCTTGCCAGGGACTGAACCGATGGTCGAGATTACGGATGCTAAGCCGACCTTTTCTCCAAAATCGAGTTGCTCAAGAGCCCAACGCAAGATTTCAGCGCTCATCGGATCAACTCCAAATCGGCTGGATAATCTATATTCAGGTGAACTCCGGGGGCATCTACCTTTTTGAAACAAACAATTTCACGCAATGGTTGGTCGGGCTCAGCTGCTAAAACAGCTTCTACATCAAATAGCAATAGAGGATGACCTGCAGGATTTGGCGAACAGTTTTCATCTTGCTCCAAGAGGACATCAAGTGTTTTTTCTTCCCAACCACAACGATCGACTGGAACAACCAATACCCGTTTGGGAATTCTTCCTTTGTCACCGATTAATGCCATCAATCCGACCTGAAGAGTTCCGGTTCGACCCGCCTCAGGATCCGGGTTCACCACAACGGTCGTATCATTTGCTTCCATTGCTACATCGATTAGTAATTCTTGACGAGTTACGATGATAACCGGATTGCATTGCTTTTGATGCAATATGCGTAGCACTCTCGCAGTTAGTGTTTCAGAGCCGTATTTGACCAATGCTTTTGGCTGACCAAGTCTTGATGATGAACCTGCAGCAAGAATGACTGCAGGAGTGTTCCGAGACATTAACCTCACAGATCCTTGGTGATTTCTCTACCTATAATCATCCGTTGAACCTGACTTGAACCTTCGTAAATTTGCATCACTTTTGCACCGCGCATCAATCGAGCTACTGGGTACTCCTCCGAGTACCCGTACCCGCCATAAATTTGAACAGCATCGGTTGTAACCTCCATTGCGGTATCAGCAGCAAACCTTTTTGCGTGAGCAGCCGATTCGGTATTCCTAATCCCGGCGTCGTTTTCGGCTGCTGACTTCCAAGTCAACAATCTCGAAGCCTCAATCTTAGTTTTCATGTCTGCAAGCATAAATTGGATTGCTTGGTGGCGATGAAGCGGCTTGCCAAAGGTATGGCGCTCATTCGAATATTGCAATGCATGCTCGTAAGCCGATCTTGCGAGCCCTGTTGCGTGTGAGGCAACGTTTGGTCGACTCATGTCAAAGGCGTTCATCGCATTCATCCAACCTCCTGATTCAGAACCACCGCATAAGTTCTCTACCGGAATTCGCATATCTTCGAATGTAATGGCCCTGGTATCAGAGCATCGTTGCCCCATATTCGATTCTTTCTTACCCAAGCTCAAACCCGGTGTATCAGCATCAACTATGAAGCCAGACATGCCTCGATAACCTGCATTGAGATCTGTTTTCGCCAAAACGAAGAACCAATCAGCATAGCCGGCGCCAGTAATGAACATTTTTGAGCCGTTGATAACGTACTCATCACCATCTTTAACCGCTGTAGTTTTGCATGCTGCTACATCAGAACCAGCATCAGGTTCGGTAATCGCATACGATGCCAATGCACCATTTTCTGCAACCATTCTCAGATATTTATTCTTCTGATCTTCGGTTGCCCCGGTAATTAGTGGAGCACATGCAAGCGAGGTAGCATAAGCAGCAGTTGCAAACCCTGGGTCACCCCATGATAATTCTTCGCTGACGATTACTTCCTCTATAGAACCCAATCCTGGGCCACCATACTCTTCAGAAATATGGAGGTTTAACAAACCCATCTCGTGAGCTGCTTTGATCGCATCGAGTGGATATTCTGAATTCAGATCCCAATGCTCTGCATGTGGACGAACCTCTTCAAGTGAGAAATCATGTGCCAATTCACGAAGCATCTCTTGCATTTCATCCAGTTGGAAGTCGACCATGATGCCCCCACACCGCCATGGCGCATAAGCGATGCGTTATCATAACGCCAAGAATCCTTGACGTTGCATCTCTAATAGAACGAGGAAGAACAAATAGAACCCAATCAGAACCCCACCCTCCCAGCGTTGGAATTCAAAGTCGGTCCACATCATAGCCAAGCAGAAACAAACGCCGAGAATAGTTGCGGGAATTATCAGGTAAGCAATTAAATCGTAAGAAGCGGCTGAAATCGTTAACGGGTTTATCATCGCAGCGATTCCAATAGAAAGTAAGGGGTCGGTGATATTGGACCCGACCAAAGTACCGATCGCAACCCCTTGACTCTTTTTTGCAGCCATCAAGGCAACTGTTAGCTCAGGTAATGAAGTCCCTAATCCCGAAATTGTGGTACCGACAATCACATGCGGCACATTGAGCATTAGAGCCAATTCAGATGCATGTTTTACTAGGTGAGATGCAGCGTAAACCGCCATTGTCAAACCTAGAACAACCATCACCAAAGAAGCAACAGTAGTCCATCCATATTCAGTAGATTTCAAGTCGTCTACCAACTCTAATTCGTCCTCTCGAATCCGATCTTTATTGCGTAATAGCCACACGATGTAACATACATATAATGACACCAACAATCCGCCTTCAAGTCTTGTCAATCCTCGACCTTGTAGTAAGAGCACAGATAGAAGAACAACCGCAGCAAGCATTAGCAAACCATCTCTCCTCAACCAATTGGGTCGAATATTCAAAGGTTTGAATAAAACGACAATTCCTAGAATAAGGGTGATTTGAACAAGGACAGACCCATAGATATTACCGATTGCCATATCCATTAATGCAGGGTCATCAGTTGAATTCAAGGCTGCGGTCCCTGTAACCAAAATCTCTGGCAAAGAAGTCCCTATAGAAACAATGGTTAAGCCGATAACTACCTCTGCAATTCCAGCACGCTTTGCTAAACTCCTCGCGCCTTCGATAAAGAAATCAGCCGAGGTCACAAGTAGAGCTAATGCGATTGCGATCAAAACAAGCATTGCTGCAAGCGACTGGTAATCCAATTTCTGAGTAATCAGATGAACACCAGCGAGTGCCAAGCTTAAGCAAACGGTAACCATCAATGCATTCCAATGGAGCAGAGCGGTGAGCCCTTGACCTTCCTCCGCTTGCTCCATGAGGAGGAGGTTATGTGACAACCTTCTTGATGGTTGTGCCGGTTTGAGGCGATAATATGATGTCTGAGTCAAATGGCCCATAGGGCCATGTGGAAGCCTTACGGTGCCGAATTTGCTGGAACTTTCCTTATGGTCTTGCTCGGATGCGGTTCGATAGCCCTCGGTTGGAACTCACTTTCGGTCAGTATTACATTCGGTTTTGGTGTTTTCATTGCAATAATGATTTTTCAACCGATATCTGGCGCCCATATCAATCCAGCAGTATCTGCGGCTTTTGCCGTGAGAGGAGATTTACCTTGGAAACATCTTGCCGGCTATATAACCGCTCAAGTGCTTGGCGGAATCTTGGCTGCTGCAATCATTAAGGATGGAGCAACGACTAGTTCAATCACATATTCAAGTGCGTGGCTTGTTGAGATTCTAATCACATTACTTCTGATGGGTACAATCATCAAATTGGTTGAGATAAAAGCTAGCCGATTCACTTTAGCATTAGGTGTAGGGGCAATGGTAGGACTCTTGGCCTTCACCTTTGGAAGCTTGACCGGGGCAAGCATGAATCCGGCTAGATCAATCGGCCCAAATCTTTTCACAGATAGTGGCAATTATAGTCTATATATCGGTGGCCCAATAATTGGAGCCATACTTGCAACCTTCATTCCTTCGCCACAAGACGAAGAGTCTTTAACACATGTTCAAGACTTGGAATAGTGTGGTTTTCAAGCGGTGGTGAAAACGGTACTGGCGTATCTAAAGCCCCTATTACACATGGAGCCGATTCTAGCGCGTAGAATGCTTCTTCGAGAATTCGGCCTTGAACTGAATGACCTAATCCTCCAAACCATTGCCCTTCTTGCAATATCACTAATCGACCGGTTCGGCATACGCTGTCGACACAAGTTTTTGCATCAAATGGAATCAATGTGCGCAAATCGATTATCTCGATTTCCACCCCTTCTTTCGCCATTTGGTCAGCGGCTTTCTTTGCGAGATGAACCATAGAACCCCAAGTTACCAAAGTCAAGTCATCACCCCCTCTGATCACGCCGGCTTTGCCGATTTTATACGATTCGCCAGCATCTATTGCCTCATTGACAGATGTAGTGTCGACCTTTTGGTTGATATTGTCACCCCAGCCAGTAAGTCCGCCACGTAAACCGTAAAGGCCGATGTGTTCAAGAAATACAACCGGGTCATCTAGGGCAGCGGCTTCGACCAATAGGTCATAAGCATCCTGAGGCGTACCTGGGGCGAGAACGATCAAACCAGGGTCGTTTGCGTACCAAGATTCAATCATATTTGCATGGAATGGCCCGCTTCGAGTTCGAGCACCGAGTGGGATTCGAATGGTTAACGGGACTGCTGCTCCCCAGCGCCATCGTAGCATTGCAGCATTATTGATTAGAGCATTATGGGCTAATGCTGCAAATCCACCAAATTGTATTTCTGCCATCGGGCGCATTCCTGAGAGTGCGGCTCCGGTAGCTGAGTGGATAATTACCGCTTCACACAATGGCATATCTAGCAATTTGTCTTGGTGCTGTTCTTTGAGTTGAACATTCATTCCAAAAGCACCTGCAACCTCCATATCTTCACCGATAAACATGGTATCGTCACCGTATCTATCCGCAATGTCTGACATCGCTTGTTTTATCGCTCGCGAATAGGTCCAACCACCAGACTGAGCATAAGTGAGGGAATACTCGCCTACTTCTAAAGGAGAAGTGGTCTCTAAATTGATTGCATTGCCTTTCAGTCGAAACAAGTGGTCTTGATGTGAATCGGCATCATGAATTGAAGTTATGCCTTTTGTTACTGTCTCTGGTTGTGGCCAAGCCATTGCTTCAATTTCTGCCATAGTGGATTTTAATAGAATAGATTCGTCAAGTTCCATTTCGATGAGGTCCTCTTCGCTCACTCCTAAATCTAATAATAATCGGCGGTGAGTAGGAACAGGGTCTTTTGGTTCCCAGTATGATAATAAATCACGGTTGACATAACCGGAAGGCGTGCCGGAAGGCGCACCTAAATACAGATCATCATGATGATGAGCATGGCCACAGCCACGCATTGTTTCAACATGGATCAGGGTAGGTCCTGCCCCAGACATAGTAAATTCACGCGCCGTTGCAACCGATGCGTGCCAAGCAGCAGGGTCAGAACCGTCGATGGTCCAAGATGGCATACCCATCGCAACCGCCTTATCGGCCCAAAGTTCTACATTGGATTGGTTGATGGGTGGAGTATCTAATGCGATCTGATTATTCTGCAGTATGAAACCTATCGGTAAGCCCCGGGTCGCAGCCAAATTAAGTGCTTCCCACCATTCTCCAGAAGAGGACGAACCTTCTCCAATACAGGCTAAGTGGTATCTTTCCAATCCCTGTTTCCAAGCAGCTAATGCCATCCCAGTCATCGTTACTGTCGCTATTGGGAGTGGAGCGGTCGGGGGTAGAATTCCGCGATGGAAACAACCGATGTGGAGATCCCTTCCGCCAGAACCATCATGACCGCCATTCATTATCGAATCCGCTTTACCAATTTGAGCGGTAATCAAGTCCTTTGGCGTATCTCCCATCGCCATGCATAATCCGATATCTCTGATCATTGGAGCGACGTAATCGCCATGATAATCCTCGCCCTTCTGATTTTCTGGAAAGCGGTTTAGAGCGGTAGCAGCAGCGACGCAACCCTCTTGCCAAGTAGAACGGAATCCTTTGCCCCCGAACATCGAGCCATCGGGTGTTTCCATTCCGGTTTCAAACATATTCTTGATTTGACCATCCAATTCTCTGGTTCGAACCATCATTCGTTGCCATTCGAGCCTCATTTCAAGTGTGACCGACATATATTGGGCTAATCGCCTTAAACATAGCGAAATATCGATGAGAAATCTCTTGCCTCGTCGGTCTAAATGGAGTTCAACATCGCGTTGCGGGATAATTTCTCCTTCACCCAAGCCCTTTACCTTGGTACGGCCGGTTAATCCTTGGTTTAATGCATCGAGAAATCGATTGGAAAATTCGTGCCATTGAGAGCCATCAAAAGAGGTTTCATCGCGAACCAAAAAATCCCAAACCGCACCTACCAGTTGGAGGTGGCCATCGTGGCGCTCAGCTGTGAATCGGAGCAATTCGTTATGAGCAACCTCTACAGGCAGAGGTGCCTGAAATTTCAGTTCTGATGTTGGGCGCCAGTTAGCTCCACGGATTTCCGGCAATTGTCCTTGACCCATCTGATACATCCCGCCCAATTGCTCCAATTCGTTACGCTTGCCCATTTCGGTGTTATAGCACTCGGTCAACATCTCTTGATTTTTCAATGTTAACCAAAGACCGAAAGCCATTGGGATTGCTAAAACACCAATTGTTAGACCCCACGAATTGGTAAGATCGTACATCGGTCCAATAATTAGGGGTCCAATTATTGTCCCTGTTGCCCAAGCGGTACCAAAAGCACCGAAGGCAAGACCAGCACTTCCCTCACCATAGGCGTTGGTGGTAGCGGTGTCAATCATTGGCAACATCGGAACTTGAGCAGCCGCAATCGTGAATTGGAAAGCCCCTAAAATCATCATAATTAGGTAGGCTGCAAGAATGATATCGCTGACATAATGGGCAACCAAACCGGCCCCAATCAGTGAAATTGTAACTACGACCCATCCGATTTTCATATATCGAACCGGACCCTTGCGGTCAACCTTGGCTCCCCAAACCCAACCCCCAATGCCCTGGGCAAGTACCATGACTAGCAGAATTACGCCAATCCCCGCTGGGCCTAATTGAAGACTCTCATCTAAGTATAGTGGAATTCCGGCCTCAAGAGCACCGGTAGCAAGGGTCGCTAATACAATTAATAAGCCGATTCGAAGAAAAATCGGATTCTGAATAAAGACTTTCAGTGGCACAGAACCTTGAGCGGGTTGGCCGCCTTCACCCAATTCTTTGGTCGTTACATAGATCAAAGGAATTACCGCGGCGGTTAAAGCGGCTAGAGTGATAAATGCAAAATTTGGACCGTAAGCATAACTCACACCACCCACAACTGGACCGAGTAAACCACCAATCGTAGCAAAGGCGATAAGTTTTCCAGTAACCTCGCCAAAATTGTTCGGCCAAATTGAACTAGCTGCTGCAAAACCAGCCGTCATTATTGCCGCGCCTGAAGCTCCGTGCAATAATCGAGCAAGGGCTAAAATCATGAAACCATTATAGCCGAAATCCATTATCGCAACTAAATATAGAAGAGCAGATATAGTCAATAAAATCAAGGAGGTAAGGATGGTTTTCCCCGGTCCGAATCGATCGGTTATCCGTCCGGTTTTCGGGCCCAAAAAGAATAGAGGTACAGCCCAAAGAGAAACCAAAGCAGTAACTTGAGTATTCGACATCAAGAACTGGGCTTTCCATGATGGCAAAATTGGAACGATGAAGGCATAGCCAAGAAAATTAACGGTAAACGCCCCTGCTAGGGCCCAAAAGGCCCACTTTCGATCTGAGTCTTTCACTCTTCTTCCTCCGATTCAGGTAAGGATTCAAGAACGTCAGCAAGCATTTGGACACCATCTTCAATCCGTGTTAGCAATGTCAAATCTGTAACCGTGCCTGGCCGGCCCAAATCCCACATCAACTCGTGAATTGTTTCGTTGACCAATCGGGTGAATTCGAGAACTGCTGGGTCGATAATTGTCTTGTCTTTATCTTCGAGGATCGCTACCAATTCTGGTTTTTCCGAAAGTATTTGGTCCATCGTTTCTTCAATTTCTAATGCGATTCCATCAGCTTGATTCTGAAGAATTTCTTCCATGCTCAACTTTGAACTCTTTCCGGAACCTAGAGTTGGAGCCTTTTTCTGTCCTGGTAATGCGGTTCCAATCGCCTCAGGCTCATCGATATCTGTGACCAAATTATTCAAAGCGACCCGCAAGACATTCGACATCAATCCTGGGTCGATTTCCAAATCGACCTCAATTCCTTCTTTTCCAAGTTGACCGAGTATTTCTTCGATAAACTGAGTGTTGATTTTTTCCGGGCTGACCAAACTTTTCAGTACTGGTAATGCCCAAGATCCATCTCCCATCACCATACCGACATCGAATGAGCCACCTCCACCAGATCCAGCCGCATTGCTGACATCGGCCGGTGGAGCGACGAATTGCTTCTTCGAATGCTTGTCCAATTGGCTTAAGAGATGATTCATATCTACCGGTTTTGAAATGACTTCGCTAACACCCGCTCTAGCCGCACCGGTCAGATAATCTGGTGAACTATCACGCGATAGCATGACAATTCGGCATTTGAAGGCGAATTCAGGATCGCCCATCAAGCGTTGAGCCGCATCGATGGCATCACCGCTACGCCATTCTCCATCCATCAGAACGATTTCGGGCATGGTCGCCAATGCGGTACCTTCGGCTTGGCGTAAGGTTCCTGCACGGGTTACTTCGTAGCCTGCGCGCTCCAAAGTTCCGGCAAGTAAATTGCGACGACCTTCGTTCTCGTCGGCTACGATGAGTTTCGGCACAATTGGGCTGGGGTATCCTAAACCCCTTAGAGGTTTAGCCACCTATGGTGGCTTTTAGCCATAGATTATGCCCTCTGGGTCCACACCATTCCACGCGATGATGCCGCCATCCAAATTGAATAACCTCTCACCTAGATATCCGGCTTGAAGAAGTAGAATTATGGCTAATTGAGAGCGCTGACCCGCTGTACAATGAACCAATATATCTCGATCTTTTGGAATACGATTTACCGCGCTTAAAATGTCTTCATGCATACATAAATCATCGACGCATGAAATCTTAGATTTTTTATTTTCCATTTTAGATCTCACATCTATAAAATATGGTTTCCAACCAGCATCCATTTTGGATTTTGCATCTATTGCTGTAATCGAGTGGAACATTGATTCTACTGCGGCAGGTTTTGATTCTTCAAATTTACCTCGATTTGAACCTGAAAACGATAATGTTTTCATCGACATGTCCATCGCATCTATCAGCAATAATCTACCGACCAGAGGTTGACCAATCCCGATGATGATTTTGATCACTTCACTAGCTTGAATACTTCCGACCATCCCAGGCAGCACCCCTAAAACACCGGCATCAGAGCAAGATGGAATCAAATCGTTTGGAGGTGGAACGGGAAAGAGATCACGGTAGATCGGACCATGGTTCAGGTTGAATACAGACACTTGGCCTTCAAATCTATATACCGAGCCATAGACCCATGGGATATCCAATTTTTTACAGGTGTCATCGATTAGATAACGAGTCGGCAAATTATCGGTGCCGTCGATTAGAACATCATGGCCCTTAATGAGTGCTATTGCATTGTTCTCAACCAATCTCTCATTGTGAATATTTACAATAATATTTGCATCTAATTGATTGATAAATCGTTTCGCTGATTCGACTTTCGGAATCCCTACATCCTGGGTTCGATGGATTACTTGGCGCTGTAAATTACTTAAATCTACAATATCGTCATCGATTATGGTTATTTTGCCAATTCCAGCAGCGGCTAGATATTGTAAAACCGGTGAGCCAAGACCGCCTGCGCCGATACAAACCACCTTTGCCTGGCTGAGTTTTGCTTGGCCTTGGGCGCCGACCTGAGGCAATAAGATATGGCGGGAGTGTCGGCTCAAGTCGACCATGTTGGGTCCTCAGTGTTGGGTGTCTTCAAGCCAGCGCTCTGCATCGATTGCAGCTTGGCAACCTAATCCGGCTGCGGTGATGGCTTGCCTATATCTGGTATCGACTACGTCACCGGCTGCAAAAATTCCAGGTACAGATGTCATAGTGAGTTCTTTGTGAACCAAATATCCCTCATCGTCGGTCTCTAATTGACCTTCCAAAAAGCTAGTGATCGGTTTATGACCGATAGCGATGAAGGCACCTGTAACCGCAATCTCTTCGGTCGAACCGTCACGAGGATCCTCTAAAATTGCACCGGTGAGGCCAGAATCATCTGATAGCCACTTGGTTACAGAGCGGAAAGTTTTGATCTCGATTTTTGGGTGGTTTGCTGCTCGGTCATACATTACTTGAGATGCTTTGAATACATCTCTTCGGTGAATCAATGTGACTTTTGAAGCGAATCGGGTGAGGAAGGTTGCCTCTTCCATCGCAGAATCTCCTCCGCCGATAACAATGATTTCTTGGTCGCGGAAGAAAGCGCCATCGCAGGTTGCACAAGTTGAGATGCCTCGGCCTTTTTGCTCTGCCTCTCCTTCTACACCGAGCCAAATCGCTTCAGCACCGGTGCATATGATTAGGGAATGGGCTTGGAATTCTTCACCTTCAGACCAAACTTTGAACGGACGGCTCGATGCATCGATTTTCTCGACATTGCGATCCTGGACCTCTAAACCGAAACGTTCTGCTTGCTGGCGTAATTGCATCATCATCTCTGGACCGCCAATACCTTCTGGATAACCGGGGAAATTTTCTACATCGCTGGTGAGCATCAATTGGCCACCGGACATATAACCGCCAAACATTAGCGGATTCAGCATTGCGCGAGCATTATACAAGCCTGCTGTATAGCCTGCAGGCCCACTTCCGATGATAATGACATTTCGAACTTGACCGGTCATGGCTTAAGCCAAGGGCGAGTCATCTTTGAACATTGTCTAAAACACTTCAAAGCGAATTGGTGATTGGGATGGGATATGGACGTAATATCTCATTGGTTCTGGGGCATCCTTCTGACTAGGAAAAAGGTCTCTTGGAAAATCGCTGGTCCAATGGGAGTTCTGCCGGATTTGCTTGTATTCATCCCCGTGACAATTATCTCGATGGCCCAAGGCATGGAACGTGTCAATGTCGATGATAGTACCGTCACAGCCGATTTTCATCCGTTGGGCTGGCAACTCTATCAATGGACTCACTCTTTCATTTTCCCTTTTATGATTTTTCTCGTCGCTCTCTTCATTCTAAGAAAAAGGGAAGATTTCAAACGAACCGCTTTCATTTTTGTCATTCCTTGGATCGCTCATATCATTGCAGATATTCCGAGTCATACCTTGCAATTTTTCCCAACCCCGTTCCTCCATCCATTCAGCGATTGGATGTTTGACGGCATTAGATGGTCGAATCCTTGGGTTTGGTTCACCAATGTTGGCTTGTTAGTTCTGTTATGGTTTATTCAGCACAAGCGTGGGAAGGATGCTCAAAGCATCGATCTGAGCGCAGACACAGCGGCTCTTGCATGAGGTTCAAGCCGAGGCTCGATATGTTGAGTTTCTGCACCGGGTCCAATAATACCCAGACCTACCGGTTTTTCATGAACCAATTGTAGTTCGATTATGGTTTTGATTACCGCTTGTCCCATTGCTAAACCGTGTTGAGTTTGTCCTTTTTCAATGATTCCCAAGCAGGCAACACCATCGATATCGTCGGATTCTAATAAGCGGTCCAATGCGAGCGGAACCTCCATGGCGCCTGGGACCCAAACCACCTTTTCGACGCTAAGCCCTTCTTTGGAAGCTTGATCGGTCGCATAAGCGAGCATTCTTTCGATCTGTACTTTGTGGAAACTGCCACAAATAATTCCAATATTGCTCATCATTGTCCCTCCATCAAGCGCTCGACCGTGTTGACTATTGTTTGGGTCATCGAATCGATTTCAATATTGACATTATCACCGAGATTTTTTGCACCTAACGATGTCAATCGTAAGGTTTCTGGAATTAGGTGGAGTGCAAAGCCGCTATCTTCGATAAAGCCGACTGTAAGGGAAACGCCATCGACTGCGATGAAGCCTTTTTCTTGAATGAAATGCATCATATCGTTTGGACAATCGATGAGTAGATCGATCATATCTTTGCCTTTGTCTTTGAGAATTATTTCTCCAGTCCCCATAATATGACCTGATAAGAGGTGACCACCGATTTCGTCACCGAATTTTAAAGCCCGTTCTAGATTTACCCAATTGCCTACTGATTTCTCGCCCAGAGTGGTTAACAGAAGTGTTTCCGGGATAATATCGAATGATACCAAAGACTCGTTTATCTCCACTACTGTTAAGCAGACACCTTCGACTGAAACCGAGGCACCTGTAACAAGTCCGTCAGTACTTACAATGCCAAAATCAAGCACCATTCGAACAACTTCTTCAGAGCCAAGAAATTCGATTCGGCCCATTCCTGCTACGATTCCTGTGAACATCAAGCATCCTCCTGATCCAATCGTTTTCTGGCAGCAGCCAAGTCCAAAATTCGAGCGATGATTTTGCGCGTCCCATCGAGATCGTCGCTCAAGCCTTCAACTCTGCAAACTTTGATTTGGCTCAAACCAGCATCATCAAGTTTTTTTTGAATTTTATCGACCGCGTGTACTTGGTCATAACCAAGAGCGATTATATCGGGATTTACCTGTGGTAAAATATCGAAGATTGGTACCTCAGGCGGGTTACCAATAATTGTTTGGTCGACCGGTTTTAAGCCTTGAACCATCCGTTGACGCAGTTCTTGACCGGTCACCGGTTCATGTTTGCTATTACGAACGGTATCATCGTGAGCAACAACAACGGTAAGATGGTCTCCCAAGGCTTTTGCTTGTTCCAAATAATGAAGATGGCCAGCATGCAATAAGTCGAATACGCCAACAGCCATAATTCGAGTCATCGGGCTTCCTCCAGTCATCGGGACAAGGTATCTATTCTTAGAGACCTAGGGCCGAAATCAATTCGGCTCCAGTCAAGAATGGTATGCTGCGTTGTTCAGCCCAAACCCTCGCATCATCAACGCCCAGTGCCAGGTCGCCATCAGGTTGTAACATCTCTGCGCCGATTACCACCGGGGTCATACCGGCCAATCGAGCAAGGCCCACCGCCAATTCGGTATGGCCTTGTCGAGTTTTCAAACCGCCTTCGGATTCACGACAAACCGGAATATGACCTGGAGTTCTAAACTCCTTACCCAAAGCGGCTAAAGGATCATCTTCTGGCTTCAGTTCAGCATAAAGCTCAGCAAAACGACGAGTGGTAAGAGCACGATCTCGATCTGTGATTCCAGTGAATGTATCCCGGTGGTTCAGCGAGAGCGTGAAAGCACTGCGGGTATCGTATTGGAGGTCATCGGTTTGGAGATGGGAGAGCACAGGGTGGTCTGCCGTCAAGCGAGCATCGGTGTGCAAATCCTGCAAATATGGTAATTGGAAGGCCTCTCCTACCTCATGGCCGATCGCCAAAAAGAGTAAACCACCGCAATCGAAACGAAGTTGGCGCATGGTTTGGGCAACTGCGCTTTGGCCGGGAAACAAAAGGTCGGTTTCGCCTTCACGGTTTTCTGCGTCGAAAAGGCAGACCGGATTTCCGAGGCGGAATGCTGCGACCGCGGCCTCGATGTGGGGTTCCATGAGCCGGTCGGATTGGTTACTCCTCAAGAACCCAACTATTGTCGTTTTCAGGTAATTTTGGGACGGATGACGGAAAGGGGTTAACATAGGACACCACTTGGGCCTGACCTGCGGAGAGCGTAAGTCATGCCAGTCAAACTCGGACCAGCCGGCGTTCCCTTATCATGCAAGGGTCGAACAATTGTCGAAGGTATGGACGATATCATCTCCCTCGGTTTGGAAACTATGGAGGTCCAAACCGTCAGAATGGTTGCACCACAACACTTCGAACAATATTGGCAAGCAGGAGTTCTAGCCCATAAAACCGGTTTTGAAATGAATATTCACGGACCTTATTACTCCGAACTATTGGGTAACCGACTCGAGCGAAACCGCAGTTTGGCAAAGGTCGAAGCGGCTCTACAAGCCGCGAAGACAATCAACGCTCGACATGTTACTTTACACGCTGGGCATTATTGCGAATATAACCGAGGAAAAGATGCTAATGAGCAGGTCGCAACCGTCTACAAAGGCATCGTTGAAAGAATTCAAGACATCTGGAATGATGATGATGACAAATATCCGGTATTCCCATGGCTCAAGAACGGCACCGCATCCAAGATCGGTGTCGAAACTAGTGGCCGCCAAGAATTGTGGGGCAGTCTCGAAGAGGTTCTAGAAGTGGTAAATCATGTTGAAGGAACAATACCAGTTCTGAATCTTGCTCATATCCACGCTCGGGGTCATGGTCGATTGCGAACCTCTGAGGATTATGGCGAATTATTCGATCAGGTTAGAGAAACGATTGGAACAAAAGAATTCTATTGTCACTTTTCTGGTGTCGAACATAGCATGGGTAATGCTATGCACTATACTCAAATCAAGAAATCCGACCTGAGTTTTGAACCTTTGGCCGAATTCCTAATCGAAGATGGTTCTTGGCTCGATGTCACTTTGATTTCCGATTCTCCACTTCTCGAACACGATGCAATGTTCATGATGCAAAATATAGAAAAGGCTCGCCACCGCCAACTCGAGCGCAAAGCTCGAGAGGACCGCCGCCGTGCTCTTGCTGCCCAATCCAATTTGTCGCCCGAACAACAAGCAGAACAAGCTGCGAATATCGCAGCAGCCCAAGTTGCTGATGCTCTTCAAACCGACGAAGTAACTCCAGAACCTGTTGTTGCACCTGTTGTTGCACCTGTTGGCGAACCTGTTGAAGAAAAGAAAGCACCAAAGAAGATAGAAGAGGAAGATGACAGCCTGTTCGGTGCTGACGCTGAAGATGATGACGTTTTCTGATTGTGCTTGAAAACCATCTATTTCCGACTCTGATGAGGGAATCCCATAAAGGGGAAAGTGGGGCCACGAAGGTTTATGGCTCATATCGCAGTACTCGGTCTCGGCAATTGGGGAAGCGCAATCGCAAAGTTGTGGCTTTCTGAAGGCCATCAAGTCAAGGGCTGGACCATCGAGCAAGAGGTTTACGAATCCATCATGATGGAAGGTATGAATCACAAATATTTACCCGACCATTCCTTAGCGGGATTAGATGTCACCATGCATGTAGAAGAAGCCCTCGAAGGAACAGAAATCGTGGTTTTGGCATTACCTTCTTCGGTAATTCTCAAAGTGGTTGAACAAATTCTTCCCCATCTCAGACCAGGTCATGTATTATTGGACTTAGCAAAGGGCTTAGCATCTGAAAACCGCTTGATCAGCGAAGTAATTAACTCGATGTTAAAAGAGAGAGATATGCATAATCCGCTTGCGGTCTTGACCGGACCAACCATCGCTCCAGAAGCCGCTGCTGGGGTTATGACAACTGCACTGGTCGCCAGCGAAGACGAATCGGTCGCGGCAAGATTAGCAAAAACATTGAGCACTTCGACCTTCATTCTTCATCCTGCAAGCGATCCTGCTGGAGCTGAACTTTGGGGCGCATTCAAGAATGTCGTCGCCTTAGCTTGTGGCTTGGTCGACGGATTGAAACTAATCGGTAGCCTTGGCGGTGATAATCTCAAAGCGGCAATTTTCAACGCTGGGTTCAGAGAAGGTTGCTTGCTCCTACCTCAACTTGGAGCAAGAGCTGAGGTTGCATTCGGTCCTGCAGGCCTTGGTGACTTGTATGTTACAGCAACCTCTCCCCATGGCCGTAACCGGCGCATGGGCGAAAAGCTGGGCAGCGGATTAACCCTAGAACAAGCGCTTGAGGAGATGGTGATGGTAGCCGAAGGAGTGCGAGCAACTAGGATGTTCACACAGAGAGCCCAAGATCTTGGAATAGATGTCCCATTCGTAAAAGCACTCAACACTTTACTCGATGGATTCATCGAAGCAGAAGAATGTTGCCGTAGAATGGTTGCACTTTCTTGAATGGTAGGATTGATGTGCCCCTAGCCCTTGCCCACATACATGGCAGAGGATTTAACCGATTTCGAACTTCGGCTTTTCGAGTGGATTCGACAATCCGATTTTGAAGCGGTGGCATGGTCTACGAAATCTGCAGCTAAGTCTTTCAAATGTAAAGAGGATGAAATTTATCAAGCAGTTGCCGCTTTGACCAAAAAAATCCCAAACCGAATTCAAGTATTCTACCAAGACGGAAGTCTACGGATAGCGGCTGAATGAAAATGGAAGATACTCTTTTTCTCGATGGCCATTGCGCTTTTTGCACCAGTGTGGGCAAGTTTTTACAAAAACGATTATCTCTTCCATTGGAATTGAGTGAATTAAATCCGCCCGAAGGAGTAGTCCCTTCGACAATAATCTTGATCAGGAACCAGAAAGAATACATTCGGTCAGGAGCAGCGATTCGGTGTTTACTCTATATGAGATGGAATTGGCGCTGGATGTTTCCATTTGCATGGTTAATTCCATTGCCACTGCGAGATTTGGTATACATCATCTTTGCAAAAATGCGTCACTCGCTTTCATCATCAAAATGATGAATTCTTACCGCTTGGTTGGGGCTATGGAATATCGTGAACCAAGAAGGACGTTTCACATCTCCTTCCTCGGTCACAAATGACCTAGCAACCATGCTTATCCCTTCTATAATTAGCACGACTACGAAGATAACTATCAATAATGCAGTCACTCGATCGTATTGTAAGGAATTGAGGGAATTCGAGATAGTTAAGCCGATTCCACCTGCACCGACCAGTCCTAAAACCGTGCCGTGGCGAACATTGTATTCGAACATAAAAATTAACTGAGATAGCAAATTGTTCGCAACTTCCGGAACAGCAACGAATATCGCGGCTTCATGACGTCTCATGCCCATAGCTTTTGCTGCCTCTAAAGGAGCAGTCTCCATCCCTTCGATCGCTTCATATTGCAATTTGCCAAGATATCCAATGGTGTAGAAGGTCATCGCCATTATTCCCGCAACTGGGCCAAGGCCAATGGCGACCAAGAAAATTGTCGCCCAAATGATCGAAGGAATAGTTCTCATTGCTGCTAAGACCGCTCTTGCGATTAAGGAGACCCAAAGAGGGGAAAGATTTGAGGCGGCAAAAACCGAGATTAAAATTGCAAAGATGAAACCAAAAACCGTCGCTACGAACGCGATTTTCAAGGTTTCCCACATACCTAACCAAGCATCCGAACAGAAGAAGCCACATTCTTCTGATTGGGCAACACTCCAATCTGGAGGCAGCAAACTATCAAAGGTGAATATAACCAAATTATTCCATGACCCAGCGATAGTTATCCGCTGGCCCATGAAATTGTTCAAGATAAAAACCGCTAATAGGATTAAAGAAAGTGAGATGGTGAATACTCGCTTCTTCATTTTCACTCCTCCACCAATTTACCATCTACGATTCGCCAAATTCGGTCTGCGAACTCAATCGCCCTCTCCTCATGATGTTCTACCATGATCAAGGTTGAGCCTTTTTTGACCAATTCCAAAACCGATGCCATCACCAATTCGACATTGTCGTCGTCGAGTTCACCGAGAAATTCGTCAGCGAGGATCAATGGTGGGCTCTGAGCCAAAGTTCGAGCGGTTGCAACCCGGCGCTGTTGGCCGCCTGATAATCGCCTGACCGGCTCTTTGATCTTATCTTCAAGTCCCATTTTTATAATTGATTCGGCAATTATTTCTTCCCTTTGGAGGCGGTTCAAACCGGAAACCATCGCTCCCAATCCAACATTTGTCCACACGCTTGTGTGGCGGACCAAACCGAGTCGTTGCGGAATATAACCCAAGCCACCTCGGCGATTCACATTGAGGATGACCTCGCCTTCAAGCGGGGTAACCAAGCCTGCAATCGTTCGCAACAATGTTGTTTTTCCCAAACCCGATGGCCCTAAAACCGCGATTACTTCGCCTCTTCCAACCTCCAAATTGACATTGCTAACCAATGTTTTATCATAACCAATACTAAGATTGGTCATCTGAAGGAGCGGCATCATAGTCATCGATTATCACTCTTGAGAAATTTCGTATTTGTCGTTATAATAAGCGTCTATTCCAGGAATTTCACTAATCAAACCACCGTAAGAACCCAAATGAGTCTCAGCATCGATTGCCGAGAAGCCATCTGTTGAGAGCAAATTGCTCAATACCGATCGACCTGTTTCAACCTGATTCATCGTAACCAATGCTATTTGTAATGTCGATGCATCTATCGAAATAGTTGCCGGGTTATACATGACCGGATGGCTTGGACTCTTGCCAAAGGTAGGGAGTTTGATATACTCATCAATCGCTAAGCACCAGTCCTCGTTATCGGTTGAATCATCGTTTGCACAATAGGAATCTACAGTCGAATCCTTAGCAAAAGCGACGTCACCAGTTCCGTCCGAAAGACACTTAACCGCTCCGCCGTAGCCGTAGTAAGGAGTCCCTTTATCAGGGATCAAAGCATTTTCTGAAAAATAGGATTCAATTGTAGTTCTCAATGAAGAAATGTCGGTAGAGTCTCCAACGATAGAGGCGTATTCATTGCCAATTAAATAGCCCATTGGCATCAACATTCCAGCGGATTTTAACCAGCCGGTATGACAAGAAGTCTTTCCTTCCATCAATGCAAAAGGATCTGTAGATTCATCATCGTCGAGGTATGCATTTGCAATATCCGACCCATTCAGGACCCAAGCATGGGCATTATAGTAAGTGCGACCATCGGATTTTTGGTCTGCTGCTAGGACCTCAAGGTCATACTTTTGCCATCCAACCCAGCCGGAAGCTCCGTCCATGAATGCGATATCTGCGTGACCAAATCGAAGAGCTTCAATCGCCATACCATCGCTGGTAACCTGGTAGAGTTCGACCTCTATTCCGAGTACGTCACCAAGGTAAGTTGCCAAGGATTGAGGGTCTTCGTTTGGATTTTCGTAATCGTCTTGAGTCATATATGCAATACGTAAAACCCTGATATCTGGCCCGATAACATCATCGATTAGCAAGTCTTCTTTTTGGATACAACCCGCTAAGCCAGCAGTAGTCATAAGCAATGCAAGAAGAGGTGTGATAAAATTCGTAACTCGCATGTAACCACTCCGTTTCAGGGTGCCCTAAAAAACAGCTGTACATATAGTTTTAGGGAGCCCTAAACTGCAATACTATCTTCTCTTCAAATATATCGGATTGACTAGATAATAACGGCCGAGTGATAGTTAAAAGCGTCAACTCCCCCCCTGAATCAGGGAAGCCTACCACCAATACTCTAGCCAAGGTTGTATCGAAACCTTCACGTTTAACATCGAATCTGACAACTGTCAATTCTTCGCCACCATAGTTGTGACTCCCCTCAGAAATTACCTCGATCAAAGAAAATGATTCGGCGTCAATGCTGATGCCAGGCAAACTATCGTCCATCACTTCGATCGATTGATGCAAGCGTTCATTATGCATTCCAACCATCACTCCAAGTGACATTGTTGAACTAGCTTGACCCAAAGATGAGAATGTATGTGGAGTTCTGGTTATCAATACCCCGATTACCGCTCCATCATAAAGCCAAGTATGTTGCTCACTTTCTGGCCAAACTGGTGCGTGAGGATTTTCGGTTGCTATCGGCTCACCCCATTGTGGTGCACCTTTAGGTGTGCTCACCGGATAGAATCCAGAACTGTTGAGGACTAATAATAGTATCAAAACGGTTATGATTCGCCTTTTTCGGAATTGACTCCATTCCAACCTCCCTGCCGGACTCAAAACAGAAACCAAAAGTGCAAATGGGGCTAATACAATAACACCCCAAGGCACAAACCATAGACAGACCACACCAATAATCAAAGCGACCATTGTGGATTTATCGAAGACTTCGGCTTTCCATTTACAGCCAGCAAAAATTGCGCCAACCAAGGCCGCAGAAGTCAAAACGCCCCCTATCACGAAGCCTGCCCATAACTACAATCGAATAAGACCAACCCTCGAAGCCCACTTCATGCGGTAGGTTGTAATGGTTGGATGCCATGTCCGGATTGATGGAGCCAGTGTTGAGTCTTAGCGATGTATCGTTTCGACATAGCATCACAGATTCTAATTCTTGGAAACCGTGGGCAACAAGAGATGGGCCTGGAATCCATTCGATTGACCTAGAGATTTACTCGGGTAAAATTCTCGGAATCATCGGCCCAAATGGGGCTGGAAAAACAACTCTATTGCGAGTGATTTCTGGATTGTTTAAACATGAAGGAAAAATTAGCAAATTATCTCCCCAGCGAAGAAAAATTATCGGCCACATGCCCGAACAAGTTCGATGGGAGGGTGGATCAAGTGTTGAGGAAACCTTGCGAATGTTTGGTTTGATGCACGGTGTGAAGGAGGTCGATTCAATCTTAAAAACGGTCGGATTGACTGGTAAAAAGGATACACCACTCGACAATTTGAGCCAGGGGATGAGACAGAGATTATCGCTTGCAGTTGCCCTATTGGGTCAACCAAAAATCCTGGTTATGGATGAGCCACTCAACGGTCTCGACCCTTTAGCTCAAAGAGCTTTAAGCAATTTATTAGGTCAATTGGCCAAAAAAGGAGTTGCGGTTATCATATCTTCTCATCAGGTTGCAGAATTAGCCAATTTAGTCGACCGGATCGCCTTGCTCCATCATGGCCAATTGTTGGCTGAAGGCCCACTTGAAGCGGTGAAAAAGTCACTTGGTCTCAAAGGAGAAAAAGCTGATTTGGTGGAATTAATCTGCGCTGCAACTGGCCTCGATCCCGATGAGATAAGTCTCGATTTAGCCGAAGATAGCATGTTACCATTCAAGAGATTGGAGGTCGAGGAAGAATGAATTCCACCCTCGCTTTAGCAGGAATGATAATGCGCGACCGGCTCAAAGCCGGGAGAATGATGGTGATTTGGCCATTATTGGCAATGTTCATTATTTTCAGTTCTTGGGGTTTATCTGATCCCAAAGCAAATTTACCTGTAAGTTTGACCATCGACTCCGCTTATGATGTGATGTACGCATCGACTGCATTCATCATATTTTCAGCTACACTTGGAGCGGTCTTAATCTCATTCGATGGCATAAGCAGAGATCGTATTACCGGTGTCTTAGAATTGAAATTATCCCAACCAATGCAACGTTCCAAACAAGCCTATTCGATGATAATCGGCCATAGTTTGGCCATAATTATCCCAGTTACCGCTTTGAATTTCCTCGCTGTGCTCATAATTGGTTATCGGCTAAACGAATTTCCATCTTTATTCGAATATTTGACTTATACCATTTCCACCGCTTTGCTATTGCTTTGGTATACATCTATCCAATTGCTTGCGTCCTCTTATGCAAAGGATATGGGTTCCTCAATTGCAGTTGGTTTGGGAGTTTGGATGACTTTTACTCTTCTTTGGCTGATCATGACAACCGTCGTTGCAGGGCTGATGGGAATTTCGGTAACTGATCTCAATTCGGATGAGTATATTCGAATTGAAGCAATTATCGATCTATTCTCGCCAAACGGGGTTTATCACCACCTATTGGAGATGAACTTAGATGGATTTGAAAGAAAAATCAGTCCAATCATTCCGGTTTTGGCTGCAATCATATGGTCTATTATCCCGGTTGAACTTTTCAGAAAGAAAATAGAAAAAATGACTCCTTGAATGGGAACTTACTAAGTGTAGCCTAGATTCAGGCAAAGCCATGAAGAGTAGATTACCTGCCCTTTTCCTTGCGACCCTGATGGCGACTGTTTCATTTTCGACTTTATCTAGTGCTGAAACAGAAGGTCGGCAAGGTGCTGATGTAGATTGTAGCGGTTATACTTTTGAAGACCTATTTGACTATAATTACGCTATATTTGATGTTATAATCGACCAAGATTGGGCAACCGTTGATATCGGTGCAAATTCATGGGTTAACGATTCGAAAGCTGCGGTTGTAAGATCCAATATAGATTCCTTATTCGATGGCATACCTGGTGGCAACAATTCTTGGCTTTCAACCGATGAAAGGGAAGCGGTTCGCGAAGTTGGACCGAAATGCATTGCTGATATGTACACCAGAGTAGGAATTCGAGAAGGACTTCCTCACCGTGGCGGTGTTGATTGGAACGATATGGAATTCGTTGAGGATGGAATTGGACTTGCAGAGGTTAACCTGGTTCCTGAAGATCACCCTGATGAGCGTACTTGTCAGAATGCATTAGCTAGTACTGATTGTAAGGAAGTCCCGGTTAGTGCAACTAATAATCTTGAAATATCAATGTTCACCAAAGAGGATGAAACCCATAATGCCCAATTCAACAAATTAGCGAATTCAGGTGCGAGCAATTTCACTATCGCATATAATGCGACCAATGTTAGCGCTGCTTCTATCACCATCATCTTACCTGCTGTAGATGGTTTACGTATGGCGGCTTGGACCATCGAAGATGATGGTGTCGAGAATTTGGATCCTGGAATGGTCAGCGAAGATCGCCGCCCCGATGGTAGTGTAGCAATTACTCTCGATATTACCTATGACCGAGCGCTGTATCCAACGATCAGGAATATATTCGTCGATATGACAACCATGGCGCCTCAGACCAATGACGTGCCAATTTGGGGAGCAAATGTTCCTAATGATGATACCATAATTCCAATGTTTACAAATGGCGAAAACGTTGCGGTCGAAGGAACAAGCCTCGAGGATTGGGCTAGTGATAACGACGGCTGGCACCTCGATTGTAATTTTAACGAGGCTGGTTGGTCTAGCAGAATGTCCGGTGAGGGTGACCTGATGGTCAGCGCTGGAGATTCCGATTCTGGAACCGCGACCTGCTCTTTGGTCGACTCTAATGGAGAGGTAAATAATGTTACAAGAACTTGGCGATTCGGTCAACCTGCTGCTTTTAGTGCGGTTGCGGGCACCTATTCCAATTCGGTTGATATCGATGTCAGTCCAACCTTATTGGTCCAAAATCTCGCAGTAGACCTCTCCGCAATTCAATCAGGGGTTGATGGCCCCTCGAGCGGTGTTTCGCTCGGTTCAACAACGGTGAGTACAACTGTGAGTTTATCGGGCCTATCCCCCGGCGAATTCCAAGTTCACATAATGGCTAGTTCTAGCGGGATGTTAGATTGGGATGTTAAAATAGAATTAGCATTAGAGAAGGCAAATACACCACCTTCTGTAACCGTCTCTACCCTAATTGACGGCAGCCATGCTACCTGGTCTGCAGACCAATATTCGTTTTCACTCTCTGGAATCGCGATCGACCCTGATGGCGGTGAAGTTAGTATGAGTGCAACCTTGTGTGGAGATACCAGTACAAGTTTTAGCAGAAATGGTGAATCGTGGGATGTCACACTCTCTATCGCTAATTGTGTTGCGCAAGGAAAAACCCAATACGATGTGACAATTAGTGCAACAGATGATGTCGGAGCAATCACCAGCGCAGATGTAAATGTCCCAGATCCATTGCAACAAGAACCTGACGTTGTGATCAAAACTCCAGCCGACCCAGGCAATGGTCTACCTGCAATTGGAGCGCTTGCAACCTTGATTTCACTGCTTGGAGCAGCAATTTTGGTTCGAAGGGATTAACCGTCACCCTGATAGGTAAGACGCTGAGGGCAGACCATGTTCAAAGGTACGGTCGAGCGGGTCAGCCACGAAGGTGGACTTCTAGTCAGTTATTCTGGCGCATGCCCAGCATTAGGGTCGATTATGGTTGATTTCAACCAGACATATATCGGAAAAGTCGATGGAGTAATCGGTAATTTAGACAACTCAATGGTCCATATAGCCCATTTGGACCGCAAAGCGAAACCGAATGGTTTTGTCGGAGCTGAAATCACAATTCGACCAAAGCGTGAACGCGATAGTGGTCAAAAAGACCGAGGTGGTCGAAGTGAAAACCGTGGACGCGATGACCGAAGAGGTCGCGATGACCGAGGCGGCAGAAGCGATTCCCGAGATAATCGAAGAAACGACTCCAGAGGTGGAGACAGGTTCCAGAATAATGACTGGGATTGTCCGCAATGTAATAACTCAAACTTCGCATTCCGAACCGAATGCAATATGTGCGGCCAGCCAAAAGGCGAAGGCGGTAACTCATCGGGAAGCAATGAGCGACGAGGCCGTGATGACCGACGCGGTAGAGATGATCGCCGTGGCCGTGATGATGGTCGAGGAAGAGATAATCGAAACTCCAACCAAAGTGGCGATAACGACTGGGATTGTCCACAATGCAATAACTCAAACTTTGCTTTTAGAACCGAATGCAATATGTGTGGCCAAGCAAAAGGAAACAGTAGTGGTTCATCTAGCAGAAATGACCACCGTGGCCGTGATGACCGAAGAGGTCGCGATGGTGGCCGTGATGACCGAAGAGGTCGCGATGGTGGCCGTGATGACCGAAGAGGTCGCGATGGCGGCCGAGATAATCGAAACTCCAATCAACACGGGGATAATGACTGGGAATGTCCAAAATGTAGCAATTCCAATTTCTCATTCAGAACCGAATGCAATATGTGTGGCCAACCAAAGCGCGAAAGGGCAGCCCGAAGCCAATCAAATGATTGGCAAGGCGAAGACCGCCGCATGGGCGACCGTAGAGGAGAAGTCGAGAAAAGAGCTGGAGATTGGGATTGTCCAGACTGTGGAAAATCAAATTTCGCCAAGCGAAATGATTGCTTTAGTTGCGGCCGCTCAAAAAGAGTAGGTGGTCCAAAGCCAAAAGGCCATCACCGAAAATCTCGTGATCCCTCACCCTTGCAATCGGCAGATTATGGCCGAGGCAGGGGAGGCAGAAATAGATGAGTTCAGAGGAACATTATCTCGATGCTATCGACTTCGAGCAAGAAGGCGAATTAGAATCTGCGCTGAATTCAGCTCGCTTAGCGGTAAAAGCCGACCCAAAGCATTGTTCTGCTTGGTGGATGGTAAGCAATCTTGAGGCTCAGCCGAAGACTAGCCCTGATTTGGCGTCCGTATCTCGAGCACTCAATGCATGTCGAAAGGTGGTCGAACTAGATAATTCGAGAGTAGATGCTTGGGTAAGAGGAGCGCGCTTGATGGTAGACCATCTCGGAATGCATGAACAAGCACTAGCATGGTGGCAAGAATGTAGAGAAATGGCACCAGAAGAATCGGTGCCGCTGGTCGAACAAACGACAATTCTCGCCCATATGGGCCTCTATACCGAGGCAAGAGAACGCATGGGTGCTTTATTTGAAGAAAATTTGGATATTGGTAACTCACAACTTGGCCGAATTCAACAATTGCATGGAACACTCGAAAAAGCGGTCACTCAAGACCCTGATTCACATTTCAAACCATGGCAGGCCAACCATCCAGGGTGGGCATCTATCGAGTTGCGATGCAATAAGCCTCCGGTTTCCGAAAACCTGATCTTCATGATGACGACGGTACCGATGTTGATGACAGAAGTATTCATTTCGAGAGCGGTTTTTGGCGAAGGTTGGAAGGGTTTTTGCTTTACAAGCATTTTGATTTTACTAACTGTTGTGGTTGGCATGATGTTTACCAAAAAAATCTACCATCGAGTCAACAAACCCGCATTCAATTTACTGCGAGCCATTCAAGTCGAATCCACATCGGGAAAGTTGGTGATATCCGAACGGGTCAGAGAGGCAAAACTCTACGGGCACTTATTGGGAAGATACCATCCCCTCTCGTTTCAACAACGCCATGAAAAAATAATCGAATCCGGGAAAAGTTTACCTCGTAATTGGAAAATCACATTGCCTGATTTCAATTCTCACCTGGTCGAAGAGGATGAAAACGAAATCGTCGAAGACTCAGAACTACAATCCTTCGAAGAAGAATGAGTCAAATCAGGTACCAGCAGTATAATCTGTTGAGTAACGTAATTGTTCTTCACTCAATTTATCGATCGAAAATCCAAGTGTTTCCAATTTGGTAAAGGCTAAACCCATATCCTGTTCAAGGGTAATATCGTAAACCAAGGCATCCATGTCTTTTCCATCAGCTGCGAGTCTGCAAAGTGAAAGAAATTGGTTAGCAAAAGACATGTCCATCACTTCGGATGGATGACCTTCTGCTGCTGCCAAGTTGACCAAGCGGCCATCGGCTAACAAGTAGATTCGACGTCCATCTTCCATTGTATATTCATCGTTCTCAGCCCGAATCGTTCTAACCGAAACCGCCATTTCCTTGAGTTGTTCAATATTGATCTCACAATCATAATGACCGGTATTTGAGATGATTGCGCCCTCTTTCATACATTCGAAATGATGCTTTACCAATATGTCCTTCATTCCGGTAGCGGTACAGAAAATATCGCCAAGAGGAGCGGCCTCGTCCATTTTCATCACTCTGAATCCATCCATAACCGCTCTTAATCCCGGCAATGGATCGATCTCGGTAATGATGACGTTTGCACCCATGCCTCTTGCTCTCATCGCCAAGCCACTTCCACAGTGCCCATAACCTGCAACGACGAAGGTCTTACCGGCCAATAAAACCGAAGTTGCACGAATTATTCCATCCAAAGTGGATTGACCAGTTCCGTAAACATTGTCAAAATCCCATTTTGTAATCGCATCATTGACCGCGATTACTGGATAAGTGAGATCACCTGCTGCTGCCATTGCCCGCAATCTGTGAACCCCGGTGGTCGTTTCTTCGGTTCCACCGATGACACCTGCTGCATATTGTGATTTTTCTCCGTGAACCCTTACAATTAAATCCGCACCATCATCTAAAGTTAGGGTCGGATTCAACTCTAGAGTTTTATCGATACACCAATAAAAATCTTCGACCGATTGGCCGTGCCAAGCATGAACGCCATACCCTTCTCGAGCAAGCCAAGCTGCTACTTCATCTTGAGTTGATAATGGATTACAACCTGACCAAGAGATTTCTGCACCTGCTGCTGCAATTGTTTCAATCAGCACCGCAGTCTCCTTTGTAACGTGTAAACAACCTGTGACTTTCATTCCAGTTAATGGTAAATCCAATTTTGCTTGAGCGGTCAATGCTGCTAAAACCGGCATCCTTGATCGAGCCCAATCAACCAGTAAAGCACCTTTGTCAGCCAAGCCGATATCAGCCACGGTATAGTTCGCACCCTTGTCCATGATAATGGACCCCGTGGCCCACACTTCATAGCACAATCGGTCTAGCCGACTTCGGTTTACTACTGCTGAAAGTGACCGGCATATTGGGCCGCATAAGCCCTCGCCGTTTCTTCAGGGTAGCCTTGAGCGATTAATTGCTGTACGTACTGTTCCATCGGATCCAATTGTGCAACACCGCCATAGTCTGCAGCTGTAGCGTTGAAGTCTTGTTGATAAGCATCGGTCTCATCATCGGACCCACCCTTCATTACAAAGAAGAGGGACAAGATGATGATCAGAACTAGAGCGAATCCTCCACCTGCGTAAAGCAAGAGGTCGCCACTACCACTATCTGTGCCATCGGTTTTAGATTCTGGTGCAGTAACTATTGGATTTCCATCCGAATCGAAAGCGATTTTATAATCTCCAGACCAAATACACTCATCGTTTTCCCAAATCCAATAAGCATCTGGTTCAGCCGCTAAGACCTCGCTTGGTGCTTCCAATCCTTGGCAAGCAGCCAATCTGATCTCAATCCATTTGGTAACGGTCCAACGGTGGTCGCTATCGCCTTCGTAAATCTGAACATAGATTTTTTGGATATTGGTCACATTGTTGAACAAATCATCAATCTTCAAGGTTAATTCAAATCCATCGTTATTTCCAAGAGGTTCACTTCTGGACCACTTGCCGTCCAATTGGAGAGTATATCGAATCGCTGCTGCTTGTGAGAAGGTATCCTCACTCAATGCAACTTCGATGTATACATCGCCTTGTTCAGATCCCGAAAGAACATTTCCGGAAATTGTGATAGTATCTCCGGTAACCTTTGACCCGTTGCTCGAAAGGTCGATTTGAACCTCTGGTGCAGCATCGCCGAATCCTTCAGGAACGACCGAGAAGTACATTTTGTACTTGTCAGAAATTTTTCCTGCCTTGTCGACAACTTGTAATTCTATTCTGATCACAGATTCGTGTTGGCCGCTAGGATCAACAGTAATATTTCGGAAATTATAAGCCCACTCACCTTCAGAAGATGTTGGCAGAATGAATGCATGGCCATCTGGCTTGTATTCATCATCATCGTATGGCTTGTCAAAGAGTACAGTCCATTCATATGAGTTGATTCCATTGCCTTCCAATGCGTCTAAGTCGCTGGAGTTAGAGGCATCAAAGTGGATGGTTACCTCGCCATTTTCACCGAGTTGAATACGGTTCTTTGGCCAATCTACACCGGAGACAGATTGTGGTTCTTGAGCCTCTATCTGGTCTTCGTACTCTGCACGCATATCGATTACAGCGTCTGCTGTTGGTCGATATTCGTCAGCACGAACATCGTCGGTCATCACGGTAACCGAAATCGATCTACCATGACCTGCAGAGTCGTGAAGGAAGAGTGTAACCTCCCACGTTGCACCCTGTAAACAACCGGTCGCCGAGGAAAAATCGACCTTACAGAAGGTAGAGGTCGGATTCATTTCGTCGACGTGATCTGTTCCGGTTGCCATCGAATTTCCAGCCCAATCGGTCGGGCCACTCATCACCCAATCAGAGGATAGGGTTTCAGATGTTGCTGTAGTATATCCAAAGGTGATTTGAGAATCGCTCTTCATGAAATGATAAGCATATCCGCCAGTCGATGGGTCGAAGGTTGGAACTTCGCCATTGATGGTTAAATCCAGTTGGTTGCCCAAAGTTCCGAATCCTTGTGGATAAGGACTAACCTGGTAAGATAGCATATTGCCAAGTAGAGGGAATGTGGTACTATCTGCTCGTTCTGAGACTGCTGATACATCGATTGTAGTTACAATCATTCCGCCATCAACATAACTGCATACGCCGATTACGGTGTCTTGAGCATCTGCTTCGGTCTGGATGATTCTCTGGAATCCTCCACCTTCTTCGGAATAACCATTACATGCTCTAGGAACCGAGGTTGCAGATGCACTCTTGGTATTGATCACCGCTTCGGTAACAACTCCAAACTGATCGAAGCCTTGGAATGCATTCACATCTATACCATCCATAATCGGGTGGTAAGGATCGGCCAAATCCATATTATTGTAAGTGATTTCTTTTCCATCTGAGGTTGTCTTAGGGTCGATGTCCATATCGAATGGAAGTAAACTCTCACCGGTCGAGGACGAATATTCGTAATAATCAGTTGCTCCACCCAAGTGTACTTGTAGAGTACCGCCCGAAGACATGAAGTTCTTCAAGGCATTCTGATGAGAGGTTAATCCAATCTTTTCATAATATCCTTTTCCACCAGCATCCGAGGGCTTAGCGGTATTGACCTCTTGAAGAGGCATCAAAACCTTATCGTAATGTGCTAACCAACCGAGGTCGAGATAATCATCCCAATCATTGATATCATATTGAGTATAACTCATACCCAAAATTGTCAAATCTTCCTTGATTGTTGCGGTTCTAGTCGTATCACCCGAAAGGATTGCAACATCGATCGAATCTGCGAATCCGGCATGGAAGTAACGGACATTTCCAGATGAGCTACCGTCGGATAGGGTTGCATAATAGCTGATATTGTATTCTTGGCCATCTTGCCATCCATTCCAAGGGTTGAAGGATATCAATACTCTTTCATGAGGGCCAATCACTTGGCTTGGACCTGATGTAGTGGTATGAACTTGCGAACCATCAGCCAAATCGACTACGCTCATATGGAAGGTATATTCTCCTTGAAGAACACCGTTGGTTGCCGCGATCTCCCAATCGTGTGTAAGTGCACTATCGATAGGTAGAACGCAATCCAGTACAACATCATCAAGACATGATAATTGATTTGGGCTGCTCATTACGATATCTACGCTTTCAACCGAGAAAATAACTCTTGCAAGATTGTTATTGGTAGAAACTTCTTGATGGCCTTCCCAAGCTGTGCCTTGAGTAGTATTGTCAAATACCGACCGAACTTCAATCTTGTAAACTCCAGATACGAAATCATGTTCGTCAATAGTGACGGTTCGATTTTCCTCTGCATCTAAGTCGTTTATTGGCAATAAGTAATTCTGATCGCTTGTAAAGGTGAATTCATCTAGTGATATATTGTCGAAAGCGATTCCTCTTACGCCATCGCTTTGGCCGTTGTGGCCATCATCATTCGAGCGGAACTCGAAATTGATATCGACTGTTGAACCTGCTAAAGACATACATTCCCTAGTCCAAGAAGATGAATCGGTAGTATTCAACATATAGATGTGAGTCAAATCAAGTGAACGAGATTTAACAAGTCCGTCACTATCGAAGAAAACCGTAAATCTTCCGCCACCGCCATTAACATTGGTTGGATCGCCAATGCCAACAACTTCTGCATTATCGATTGTAGTTTCATTATCTTCGATAAATCCATTGCCATTTTCGTCGATGATACAGAATCCATCTTCGTTATAATCGATCCATTCTCCTTGAATAACACCTGAATAATCTGTTCCACCAACATTCCAATCTGCAGTTAATGCTGCGTTGTCGGCATTATTGAAGATATTACCATCAGAGTCTATTTCGAACCAAGTCTCGGCAAAATAATCGAAATTTAGAGCAACGAAATCTCCGGTCATGTTAGTTAGGTCAATATTTGGAATTGTCATCGTTTCATTTTCCCATACATCGCCAAAACTATTTGCATTATCACAAGGATGTCCGTACCAATAAGAATTGGAACCAAAGAGAACTTCAGCACAATTTGAATCGTCAATAATGCCGCCATTTGGATTATTGTCATCTTCATATCTAAATCCGGTTGCACCGCCTTCAAATGTTTCTTCACATTCGGTTAGAGAGGCACCACAGAACACATCAGCAGGTAAAGCGCTGAATACTTCAGCCTCAACATTGAATGAAACATTTGTATTGCCAAGATGTTCAACTACTACATCGATTGGGAATAATCCCTCTGCGTACAAACCTCCTGGTTCGAAACTATCGATTGCGCGAATTGCTGGGTCGAAGATATTGAATGCGGTCACATAGCCAATGATATCATCGTTTGCTGGTTGCTCATCTGCTGCGTAGTTTAGAACTGCAGAGATTCGATAAGTTGTTCCATTCTCGAAATCTGCAGAAATCGAGGAGGTATAAACATCGTTTGGCGCTAGGTTATTCATGTTGATATTGGATTGTTTGGTTTGAGTATTTGCGGTTACGAATACTGTGTTTTGTTTCCAAATCTTCAAATTATCGATCGCAAAGCCATCAAGTCCGGTCCATCTATTCTCGTCATCATATGAATTAGAGCCTAACCATCCGGATTTGAATCGGAATCTAATATCGACTATTTCACCAGCATATCGAGATAGATCGAATGAACCAACTCCTTCTTCTGTAAAGTTGGTCCAACCGTAATGAGTGGCTTGGGAGCCGATTCCAGCATACTGAATCGCTTCAGCATATCCGGTTTGAGCAATGTGGTTCAAGCGCTCATTATCCATTCCACCCCAAATTGTTTCAGTCGATGGGCACTGGCCAGCGAAGTAAGCAGTAGAAGGACAATTCAATGTACTCCAACCTGTATCTTCGTGGAAAACCTCGATGATTGCTAGGTCGTCCCAAACATCAGCTAGTACAGGTTGTCCAGAAGAATGCTCCCACCAAGTGAATGCATAACTCATCGAACGGAATAATTCCGCACTCATCCAAGCTCGGTCAGAGCCTGTTAAATCGACATCGTTCAGAGTCATACCTTCGTCCCAATTTGAACCATATCCTGAATAATCGGTTCCGTTCGAATCGGTTTCAATAGTTCCAGACCACATGAAATCGGTCGGATTATTTGCATTTGCAGAATATTGAGCTGAGTTCAAACCGCTAGATTGACCGGTAGTGTGATTGGTTTCCTCATGCCAATGGTCAACTCCATGGTATGCTTCGTATGACCAAGTACATCCAGAAGTACATCCTGATTTGTCCTCAGCGTTATCCCAATCCATTTCGTAAACGGTTTGATTGGTCGAAGCTGCTTCATCAACTTCTTTGATTTCAACATCAAGGGTTGCTTGGCCGTTTAGAATATCCATGCCTGTGTTTCGAACGGTGACTTCAACATCCCTAGTTCCTTCACCTAGGGCGCCAACATATGCATCGGTTGGACTGATTTTGATACTATCGACCGCGAGGTCCTTATTGTCCATCTCGATTACGATGATACGATCGTATTGACCATCCCATCCCCAGTTGTCATCCCAAGTTGTAGAGTCGTAAGCACCGTGGCCGACGATTAGATCAGGCGCACTATTTGGTCCACCGATAACCTGGCCAACCGTGACCGCAGTCGGTCTTGTCGCGCCAAGATATTCAAGAGGGTTCATGTGTCCACCCGCTCCGTTAGAAAGCGTAACTTGTACACTAGTTAATTCATCGAGATAATAAGAGGAGGTTGTGCCACCTGTAGAATCGGTCGAGTTGGATTGTTTGAATTTTGCAGCGTGAATAAAGTCAGGTTCGCCATCTCCATTCAATTCATCGATGGTTACAGTCCAAGCGATATAAGGACCGAAATATACAGTCTTCGAGAGAGCATATGTGTGACTTGCTTCGGTAATGGTAGCATAGGTTACATTTTCGGTATTGCCGTCATTGATTGCAACGACGTCTACAATTCCATTTCCATTCATGTCGCCAATATCAAAACCACCAAATTCTGGCCCGAGTGCGTGGACGTGGAAACCGGCTCCACCATTCGCATTCCAAGTGAATGAAGTAGGGAATCCTTGAGTTGGATTCATACAAGAGAATTCGATCACGGTGACGTTATCGGATTTTCCAGGGTTTGTAGCAGCGCCTGTGAGATAGTCTACACCTTCTGCTCGAACCAACCACAAATCGTTATCATCGCAATTTCCACCGGTAATATCGGTTTCTGAAGTCTCGCCCCAGTCTCCCAGTTCAAGATCACGATAGGCGTTTTGAGTCGAATCGCCAAGTAGGGTTTGATGACCGGTTGTAGTTGAGGTAATTGGACCCATGTAGGTCATTACCCTTTGATTTTTAACATCAGCAAGCAATTCTAAAGTAACGATGTCATCATTACCATCTTGGTCTAGGTCGGCTACAGCTAAATCCCACATGTACACAACATCGAATCTTTGGCCGATTGAGAATGTGTCTACAGAACAACCATCATTTTCAATTATTGTTACGTTACCTGGCGTATCGACAATCAAAACGCCGGAAGCATCTCGAGCGAATGGTCTATTTCAGTCGCCGGTAAATTCACCGACTTCTACCTGCTGAGTGTTGGAAAAATCGTCAGGACCTGCATTTTGGCTGGTATTGGCCGAAGTCCAAATATCAGATCTTCTTGAGAATTGGCCGTCCTCATTCCACAAAATTGAAATCTTTAGGCTGTTATCGTTTGCGGTGACTATATCCAAATCACCATCACAATCAAAATCGCCTAATGCGATGTCAACTGGGTCGGTATCAGTTGTATAGGAACGCGAAGTCGAGGCCGAAGCCATACTCGCTGCGGTCGTGGAAAGAAGCATCAAAGCGACCAGCAAGAAGGCTCTTACTCGGCCGTCGCCATTATCATTATTCCANNCTTTGGGGAGTCGAGTCGCTTTAAACCAGTTAAATCGACTGCAGTCCGTTGTTTATAGAATAATGATACCCATGGAGTCAAATGATACTCACAGCGATGATGCGAGCCATGCTGGAGAGGGACCCCAACCGGTTGAATTCCCGCCATGGATTTTCACCAATAATCCTCTTCTGAACAAGGCTTCGAGAAATAATTCCAATTCTAGATCTTCTCTATCACTGAGATAATCACTTGCTGCTAATGCTATGGTTTCGGTAGTTATTGCGGTTACACCGTAAGACCGAACCACAATTCTCATCAATTCACGCAACCAAGCCTCACCCATCGGATCTACCACCATCGGTCCTTGGGCCGGATGAGGCTCCTCGACCTCAGCTAACAAATCTCTCAAGTCGTCAGCTTCCGGCTTGATGGGTTGTTCCAAACCGATGTCGAGTAATTTCGCTGGAAGGTCCAACTCACCGATCGGGCGTCGAATGACTGGAATTCTCCCAGGGTCTGGAGTTGGACCCATGTCCTTGGGTTTGCGAGGCGAACGGGTGGCAGAAGAGCCGATTCCGGAGGAGTCCATCGAGACTGAATCGGACGTCATCGGCATCATCCAGCCAACTTTTTGCAAGCCTAATTCTGCGACGAGGTCTTTGACCCATTCCGCTTCGCCTTCAAGCAAGACGTCGACATCGTCGTCATCGTGACGAAAGCGATATCTGACCATTCCGCTCAATTCTTGCATCAACATGTCCTCCTAACCCGTGGCCCTTCAATCCATCGGTCAATTCGAGTTCGCAAGTTTGCGTAAAACAGTTTGTAAGATTCCACCATTCCGGTAATAATCTACCTCGACAGGAGTATCTAAACGGACATCTGCGAGGAAGGTTGATCTTGTGCCATCCGACTTGGTTGCGGTGATGGTTAGCTCTTGGAGTGCTCGAACATCATCGCCGATTGGGATATCGAACGATTCGGAGCCATCGAGTCCTAAACTCGATGCATCTTGACCTGGTTTGAATGTCATAGGTAGTACACCCATGCCTACTAAATTCGAGCGGTGTATCCGCTCGAAAGATGTTGCGATAACCGCCTTTACACCAAGAAGATAGGTCCCTTTTGCCGCCCAATCACGGCTGCTACCAGTGCCGTATTGTGCGCCGGCTAGAACTACCATCGGACCATCGTAAGCCATTGCAGCAGCGTAAACAGAATCTATCTCTCCGGTCGAATGGTTTAGGGCAAAGCCACCCTCGGTACCCGGTGCCATCTGGTTTCTAATTCGAACATTAGCAAAAGTCCCTCGCATCATGACTTCATGGTTGCCTCGACGGCTTCCAAAGGAGTTGAAATCACCTTGTCCAACCCCATTTTCAACCAGCCAGCGTCCAGCTGGCCCGTCGGCAGGGAAAGCTCCAGCCGGTGAGATGTGATCGGTGGTAACCGAGTCCGCCAATTTAAGCAAAACCCTTGCTTGAATGATTGGTGAAATCGGTTCGGGGTGGGCCGATAATCCTTGGAAAAAGGTCGGTAATCGGATATAGGTAGAATCCGCTTGCCACGGGTATAGAGGAGAGGGTTCACTTGGAATCGAATCCCAGCGTTCTTCTTGCATTACGGTAGAATATCTCTCTCGGAACATTTCTGGAGTAATGAGGGATAACGCTTGTGCTATTTGTTCATCACTCGGCCAAACCTCGCTCAACATCACCGGCTTTCCATCGTGGCCATATCCTAATGGCTCGGTGGTCAAGTCGACGTGTAAACTTCCTGCGATAGCATAAGCGACTACTAAAGGAGGGCTTGCTAAATAACTCGCCTTGACCTTTTGATGGACTCGGCCTTCGAAATTTCGATTGCCGGAAATCACAGATCCTACTACCAAGCCGGCCTCATCGATTGCAGTTTCGATCGCTTCTGGGAGCGGGCCGGAATTTCCGATGCAAGTTGTGCAGCCATATCCTACATTATTGAATCCAAGCGCGTTGAGGTCCTCATCCAATCCATTGGCCTCATAATATTCGGTTACCACTCTCGAACCTGGGGCTAAAGAGGTTTTTACCCAAGGTTTTACCGTCAGTCCAAGCGCTCTTGCATTTCGAGCCAATAGGCCTGGTGCGAGCATAACTCCAGGGTTTGAAGTATTGGTACAAGAGGTGATTGCGGCGATGACGATATCGCCGTGATTGAGGTCGTATTCTCCATCGATAATTTCTGAATTCGCCAAATCTTCTTGGCTTAATCCATGGCCGTGATGACCGACTTCATGGGTTAGAGATTCGGAGAAATGGCTTGCCATCTGTGAAAGGTCGACCCGATCTTGCGGACGTTTTGGGCCAGCTAAAGCCGGCTCTATCGTAGTGAGATCCAACTCCAAAGTGGAGGTATAAGATTTCTCAGAGTTGCTGATGTCATACCATAAGCCTTGAGCCTTGCAATAGGTTTCAACCGCGGCAATATCCGTCTCTTCTCGACCGGTCAATCGCATATAATCGAGGGTTTTCCCGTCGACGGGGAAAAATCCACATGTCGCTCCATATTCTGGTGCCATATTTGCGATGGTTGCTCGGTCGGGCAAGGATAATTCAGCCATCCCAGCACCAAAAAATTCTACGAATTTTCCAACCACTCCTTGAGCACGCAATAATTCAACGATTCTAAGAGTCATATCGGTAGCGGTAACACCAGGTTTTAGAGAGCCTGTTAACCTGAAACCAACCACGTCGGGCGCAAGCATGTAGATCGGCTGGCCAAGCATCACCGCTTCAGCCTCGATTCCACCAACACCCCATCCAAGTACTCCAAGGCCGTTGATCATGGTGGTATGAGAATCTGTTCCGACCAAGGTATCGGGTAACCAGATGCCATTTTCCATTCGAACTACGCTAGCGATCCACTCTAGGTTCACCTGATGGACAATTCCTCTTGAGGGCGGGATTACACGGAAGTTTTCCAAAGATTGTTGACCCCATTTTAAGAAGGTATAACGTTCCATGTTTCGGTGATATTCAATGTCTAGATTTAGTGCTAAAGCATTGGTATTTGAGCCAGAATGATCAACTTGAACAGAATGGTCGATCACGAGATCGACCGGGACTTGTGGATTGACTTTTTCTGGGTCTCCACCCATCTCGACCATAGCATCACGGAGTGCTGCTAAGTCGACGACCGCAGGCACGCCGGTGAAGTCTTGAAGGATAACCCTCGATGGTCTGAATGGGATTTCTCCTCGCTCGTCTTCAGCCTTCCAACCAGCGATATTACGAACATCTTGTTCGCTAATCAAGAAGCCATCGCAATTTCGCAAAGCACCTTCGAGAAGAACTCGAATCGAATACGGTAGATCCGAAGTGTCGAGGCCTGCTAAATCCAATGAATCCAGAGCGAAATAATGGCCACCGAGAGCGAATTCACGTTTTGCGTCAAAGGGGTTCGAGTCGCTCATAGAGCGACTGGACAAGCGCTATCCTATCAATTTAGGGTATTGGAAATTTCACCAAAATTGCCACCATGGGTCGGCTTGACCCATTAAGTAGGCTTTATCGACGGTCACCGGATGAACCGATTTCGCACCGTCATCATCGCTACACGCACCACTATTATCGATACACTCAACTTGGGAAATCGCATCGATAACCGCGACACCTGTAGTTGATTCGCCGTCTATTTCTCCATCGTACGCTCCAAGGTATATGCTCCCGTCGAGTCGACCAAATAGAATTGAGAGCCGTGTGAATTTTCACTTGATGAACGAGCTGCCGCAAGTACGCCCGGTTTGTGAGTTTGACCAAATTCGGCTGGTACTACCCATTGGGTTTGGTCATCTTCACAATCGTTGGTTTGCTCGAAGTTGCCTGATTTACAATAGCCGAAATAAGCGCCAGCATAACCACCGGTTCCTGCTTTGTTGACAAAGTCTCCACCTTGAATCATGAATCCGTCGACGATACGATGGAACGGAATGCCATCATACCGGCCAGAATCTACATTGGCACGGAATGATTCTGCATGCATTGGGGTATCCGCATCATACAATTCTAGCCAAATTTTGCCTGTGTGTGCCACGCCATCTCTATCGGTCCAAGAAACCTCAAGGATTACATCACCATCTAAACCGCCGGTACCCTTGGCATTTTGAATCGAATTCAAGCCAGCAATGACGATTAGAATGGATGCTACAAGCGCGAATAGGCCGGCAGGGGTCGGGGTGCCATTATTGGTCAGTCGAGGAATTATTCGCTCGGAAATCCCTCTTTCTTGCATCTCGTTTCGCACTTGGTTATATGAAGAATTTGCGGCTTTATCCCTAGGGTTCTTTTGAACTGAATCGAAGAGTAATTTTGCAGCTTTTCTAAAATCCTTTTTTGAGCCGGACTTCGATGCTTGCATATGGGTTGCTTGCCCAGCTAATCTTAGAGTAGTACCATGTTCACCATTCGGATCTACATCACGCAAAACCTCGAGAACACCTGCACTTTTTCCTTTGGACAATAATGCCTCTGCTTCTTTCCAAGCTGCTGATGGAGTATCCTCGGCCATGACCTTGCCACACACCTCCCTTTTTTGAGACCTACCCCCATGCACCCTCAAACCTGATGTTCTCATCAACACATTCAAAGAGCGTGGGCCATCGCACATGGGCAATAGCCCAGCCCCCTACGGGGGCAGGGATTGATTGGAGACAACCCCAATGGACCAAATCGTCAACGATTTCACCATCAATATCGCAACAGCAAATGGAACCGGTTCGCAGTCTGCGAACCTAATTTTACTTCAAACTTTATTCGACATGGGCATTCCAGTGAGCGGAAAAAATCTATTTCCATCAAATATTTCTGGGCTTCCAACTTGGTATATCGTTCGATTATCCGATGCGGGTTACCAAGCACCTGGAGAGAGAACCCATATCCAAGTATTGGTAAACCCAGCTACTTGGGACGATGACCTCGCTAGCCTTGAACCGGGATCAACTGTTATCTGGAATACCGATTCAAAAATGGAAATGACCCGAGAAGATGTAATTTCTTACCCGGTACCTATGACTAAAATCGCTCGAACCCTCAACCCAAAGTTGGCACGTATGATTGCTAATGTAGTCTATGTCGGCGTCATAGCCGAATTGATTGGAATGGACCATGTAGTACTTGAAAATGCGATTTCTGGCCAATTTAGTGGCAAACAAAAGGCGATTGAACTAAATTCACAAGCAGCGATCCTCGGTCGAGAATATGCAGCAGAAAATTTCGATTCCTGCCAATACCAATCTGTTGCTCGTGAAAAGGTCGAAGGAGGATTCTTCATCGAAGGCAACGAAGCTGTAGCACTCGGGTCGATTTTCGGTGGAGTCCAAATGCTGGCTTGGTACCCAATCACCCCCTCTTCTGGCATCCCGGAAGCAATCATTGACTGGATTCCAAAACTTCGTCAAAAAGAGGGTAAGGCAACCTATGCAATCATTCAGGCAGAAGATGAATTGGCTGCAGCAGGCATGGTTCTTGGAGCCGGCTGGGCTGGTGCAAGAGGCATGACTGCAACCTCGGGACCGGGAATTTCATTGATGCAAGAATTCATTGGCCTTGCTTACTTTGCTGAAATCCCAACAGTATTTTGGGATGTAAATCGAGTCGGTCCTTCTACTGGGCTACCGACAAGAACCCAACAAAGCGATCTCGCAATGCTCTATGAAGGCAGCCATGGCGATACTCAACATATCGTATTCATCCCTGGAACAGTCGAGGAATGTTTTGAATATGGCTGGAAAATTTTTGATGCTGCCGAGCGATTCCAAAGCCCGGTATTCGGTTTCTCAGACCTCGACTTAGGTATGAATCGCTGGCCTTGTCAAGGATTCGAATACCCAGACCAAGATATGGACCGAGGCAAAGTATTACTCACCAAAGAACAGATGGATGCCATCGATAATTATGGACGTTATCGCGATGTCGATGGCGATGGTATCCCTTACCGGACCCTCCCGGGGTCGGGCCTAGACCCAATCCTCTATCGCGGGACCGGACATGACGAAGATGGAACATATTCGGAAAATCCGGACGTATATCACAAGTTGATGGGACGACTAAAGCGTAAGATCGAAGGTGCGAGAACATATTTACCAGCGCCGGTTATCCGTCAAGAAGAGGATTGCGATATCGGAATAGTATTCTATGGTTCGATCGAAAACACAATTGCCGAAATCGACGATATGCTTGAATTAGCGACTGGCCAAATGGTCAGCACTTGTCGAGTCAGAGCATTACCATTGCACTCCGATGTCATGGATTTCGTCGCACGCCACAAGACAGTTATCGTGTTAGAAGCTAACCGCGATGGCCAATTATTCGGAATTATGCGTAAAGAATACCCATACAAATTGATTGGGCACATGCATAGTGCAGCATTCAGTGATGGTATGCCACCTAGAGCAAAATCATTCGTCGATAAAATTCTCGAAGTTTTTGAGGAGGTGGGTCTATGAGCGAAAAACCTGTTAGAGCGATAAAACTCAATGTTATCAATGAGCCAAAGGACTCCTATACCGGCGGTAAATCCTCACTTTGCCCTGGCTGCGGTCACGACCAAATCTCCAGCGTCATTGTGAATGCTGCTTGGGAGAATGGTTTGGAACCACATCGAATCGCTAAAATGAGCGGTATCGGTTGTTCGTCCAAAACCCCGGCTTACTATCTCAACAAATCCCACGGATTCAACACCGTACACGGCAGGATGCCTTCAGTAACCACCGGCGCTAATGTTGTCAATAAGGATCTCACATATTTGGGAGTATCTGGCGACGGTGATTCGGCATCTATTGGAATCGGCCAGTTGATTCATGCGATTCGACGCAATGTCAATATGGTATATGTGCTCGAAAATAACGGTGTTTACGGACTTACCAAAGGCCAATATTCTGCAACTGCAGATATTGGTTCCAAAAAGAAAAAAGGTACAACCAACGAAACCCAACCAATCGATTTGTGCGCATTAGCAGTAAATCTAGGTTGTTCGTTCGTCGCCAGGTCATTTAGTGGATCCAAAAAGCAATTGACTGCAATTATCAAGGCTGCGCTGTCTCACAAAGGATTCGCATTGATCGATGTCGTCAGCCCTTGTGTGACATTCAACAATAATGATGAATCACTTCGTTCATACGGATATGTGAAAGATCACCAAGCCGAACTTCATAGTGTCGGATATATTCCTCACTTTTCTCCACTCGAGCAAGTTGAGGTCCCCGCCGGGTCTTATCGCGATATAACTCTCCACGATGGTTCGACCATGAGACTGGAAACAATCTCGGATGAACACGATGTATCTGACGCAGTAGCTGCTCTTGCAGCCCTCCACAAGGCTGAATCCGAACAAAAACACGTCATGGGCTTGCTCTACTTCAATGGCGATAAACCATCCTTGGATGAGGATTTAGATCTCCATCACACCGCGATTACCGAATTGGGTCAAGACGACTTAAGGCCTTCGAGAGAAACCTTAGCAAAAGTAATCGATTCGCTTCGAAATTAGTCCGCTTAGAATTGCGGCCCATCATGGTGGGTTCTGGTCCCGCCGACCTCGGTTCAAATCCGAGAGAGACTATCTCGAAATGAATAATATTGTACACGAAAGAGACTATTCTTCTGATGAAGAACCTTCGAAAATATAAGCACACCGAGGGCATTTTGCAACCCCTCGGAAGTTGACTGGGAATCTAACCGATGCCTGACAACCAGGACAATTTTGTATCTGTCTTTGTTTGGTTACTTTGGGGGAAACCGTTCGCTCATCAGCCATCGCGTTAACATATTTCCAAGGGCGTACGATAATTACCAATCCGCCAATAAAT